>BB_Man_B_Liq_inBBDRAFT_1000008_pt1 | contig 36690 bp, 37 predicted proteins | sample BBManParaguerPR_4_FD_10244 | JGI IMG/M metagenome (IMG submission 10244) | reverse complement strand
AATTTACTAAAGTTTGATGAAAGTTCAAAATTAAGTTTATCTCAAAAATAGTTAATATACATATATGCAAACAAGACACTTAATTATCGCTTCTTTATTAACAGGAATATTTATTCTTGTATCTTTTAGCGTTTGGTTGGCAACTTTTTAAATTGGAATCTTTTACCTTAAAATCTGGCATCTACCATATACCTTTAAAATTACCTTGGAATTCTCCCGGGTACGTAAATGTATATTTAATTGAAGATAACGATGGTCTAGTAATGATCGATTGTGGTGTAAATGGAAAAGAATTTTTACAACTTCTTGAGTCTGAAGTAAATAAGTTAAATTTTAATTTTGGAGACATAAAGTTGTTAATAGGCACACATATGCACTCAGATCACATCGGTTTATCTTCTTCTTTAAGAGAGCTTGATATTCCATTTGCCTTATATAAGAATTCTGAAAATTTTATAGACGTCTATAACGATTGGTCCATAAGATTTAAAGAACTCCATGATTATGCAAAAAAAGAAGGCGCTCCAAAATCATTTTTAGAAAATTTATCAGAAATAAAAACACCAAGTCACTCAGGGGTGGTTAAGACACCGGACATCTTGCTTGAAGAAGGGCCCGTAAAGTTTTTAAATAGAAAAATTAATACGATTTTTACTCCCGGCCATGACATTACAGAAATATCACTTTTTGACGAAAGTTCAAAAATTATTTTCTCTGGTGACCATATCTTGCCAAGGATTACTCCTTTCATACCAACTATAAATCAAGAGGAAGACCTGTTAACAAAATATATAGAATCTCTTGACAAGGTTTATAACATTGAACATGACCTTATTGCACCTGGGCATTTTGGGTTAATTGAAGAACCGCATAAAAGGATAGAACAAATGAAATTACATCACCAGAGAAGATCCGAAAAAATTTTAAATATTTTAAAAGGTAAACACATAAATGGATGGGATATTATGCTTGAACTTTTTCCCCGAGAACTTGATGAACTAAACCAACGACTAGCTTTTCAAGAAACTATGTCACACCTTAAATATTTAGAAAACAAAAATTTACTTTTTCACGATACTTCAAGTAGTAAATCTACTTGGAAATTAATTTAAGGGTTTAAATCCTCTATTTTTAGCTTCATCGAATGTATCTGGTGCAAATGTTTGAAGTAGGTTGTTTTTTAAAGCTTCGTGTTTTTCTATTAAAACTAGAAGTTCATCTAAGTGTTGTTGATTTTTAACATCATAAGATTTCATATTTCTTCGAAAACCCAAAATTTGATGATTTTCAAATCGATCAAGCGCGCTCATAATTAAATACTAAGTAAAGTAGCTATTCTATCTCTTGCGATTTTTGGTGTAGAGAGCAATAAGGAGTCTGATTTAGCTTTTTTAAAATATAAATGAGCAGGATGTTCCCATGTAAATCCTATTCCACCATGAACTTGTATATTGTCACCTGCTATTTTATTAAAGACTTCTGAGCAATATGATTTAGCCAGCATTGTACTCATTTCAAGTTCAACTTGATCCGATTCATCAACCCTAACAGAGCTGTAAGCAACAGACTTAGCACTCTCTAATTGAACCAACATATTTGCACATATATGTTGTATTGCTTGAAATGAACCGATTGGTCTTCCGAACTGGATTCTTTCTTTGGCGTATAGAGTCGCCATATCCAAACAAGCTTGAGCGCCACCTACTTGTTCCATTGATAAAAATCCTAGGGCTTTATTTTTTACATGCTCCCATTGACTTAAGTTCTCATCTAGTTCAATCATTACAGAACTCGATGGAATTTCTACATTTTCAAAATTAATTGAACACATAGGCCTTGTTTGATCTAATGATGTTGTTTCGGTTATTGTTACACCAGATTGTTCTGCGTTGACTAGTACAAACATCAAGTTTTGATCAAATTTAGCTAGAACAGCAATATATTCTGACACATCGCCAAACATAACATATTTTTTTGAACCATTCAGCACATAGCCATCAGGATGTGTAGAAAGTTCCGAACTCACATTTTCGGCTGATAATTCATAGCTACTAGTCTCATAAATTGCATATGTACCAATTTTTTCACCAGAAATTATCTCCGGTAATAATTCATCTCTTATGTTTTCAGAAGAAGAAAGTAATAAATTTTTGAATACAATTCCCGAAGAAAATGTTGGAATAATTGGCATAAAATATCCTAAAACTTCAGACAATATTGAAGCATCAGCAGAACTAAAACCTAGCCCACCTAATTCTTCTGGAACATCTAAAGCTAACCAACCTTGTTCATTAACTAATGACCATATTTTTCTATCGATTCTACAATTTTCATCAACCTGTTGAATTGTATTTAATAAATCAATATTATCTTTTAGTATTTTTGTAGAGTTTTCTTGGATTTCTTTTTGAACTTCATTTAGTGAAAATTGCATTACTTTATTGTAATTTTCTTTATTTATTTCTGCTATTCAAATTCAATTTGTTTTCAATCGTAATTAACATATATAACATGTTAAAAATTGAAAATTTACACGCCGAAATTGACGGTACAGAAATTCTTAAGGGAGTAGATCTAGAAATTAATCCGGGAGAGGTTCATGCAATTATGGGCCCCAATGGATCAGGTAAATCAACCTTAGCTAATGTCATAATGGGAAACCCTGTTTACGAAGTCACAGAAGGAAAAATAATTTTTGAAAATGAAGAAATCACAGAAGAACCTGTTGATAACCGAGCAAAGCTTGGAATGTTCCTTGCGTTTCAATATCCTGAGTCAATACCAGGTGTAACAATTGTAAATATGCTCAAAACAGCACTTACAAATATTGAAGAGACTGAATACACAACACTTGAACTTAGGCTTAAAGTTGCAGAAGCAATGGAACAATTGGGACTATCTGCAGATTTTGCTGATAGGTATTTAAATGAGGGATTTTCTGGAGGAGAAAGAAAGAGAAATGAAATTCTTCAATTAGCTGTCTTAAATCCAAAATTAGCCGTTTTAGACGAAACAGATTCTGGTTTAGATGTAGACGGATTAAAAGTTGTAGGTGAAGGTGTAAGTAAACTTAAAACACCTGATAAAGGATACTTGGTTGTAACTCACTACCAGAGACTACTCGAGTATATTAAGCCAGACTTTGTTCATGTATTTGTAGATGGAAAAATAATCGAAACAGGTGGAATTGAACTTTCTGATAAACTTGAACAAGAAGGATATGAATCCTATTTGTAATGAATGTTTCAGAAATTAAAAAAGATTTTCCAATATTAAAGAGAGAGGTTAATGGAAAACTCCTGACTTATCTAGATTCAGGTGCAACTTCTCAAAAACCAAATCTTGTAATTGATGCTATGTCAGACATCTATAAAGAAAATAATGCTAATGTACATCGTGGTACTTATGTTCTCTCAGCTGAAACAACTCAAAAATATGAAAATGTTAGGAATATTTTTAAAGATTTTATAAATGCTAATTCTTCTGATGAGATAATTTTTACGAAAGGTTGCACTGAAGGGTTTAATTTTTTAGCAAATTCTTTAACTAAAAATTTAGAAAGCGGTGATGAAATAATTCTTTCTGAAATAGAACATCATGCAAACTTAATTCCCTGGCAAATGGCTGCTAAAAAACATAATTTAAAAATCAACTTTGTAAAAATTGACAAAAACTTTAATTTAGATATGAGTCACTTTGACTCATTATTGTCTGAAAAAACAAAAATTGTTTCTATTGTTGGTGAATCAAACATTTCTGGCATGCTTACGGAAATTAAAAATATGAGTGAATTAATAAAAAGCAAATCTAATGCTTACTTCATAGTTGATGGCGCACAACTTGTACCTCATCGAAAAGTTGATGTCCAAAAATTAGGCATAGATTTTTTATGTGTTTCAGGCCACAAAATGCTAGGTCCTACAGGTATCGGAGTTGTTTGGGGCAAAAAAGAAATTCTAGAAAGCATGGAGCCTGTTTATGGTGGCGGAGATATGATTGAAGAAGTCTTTTATGAATCTGCAACCTGGGCACCAATACCGCATAAATTTGAAGCAGGCACACCACCTTATGTTGAAGCTATTGGTTTAGGTTTTGCAGTTGAATATTTGAATAACCTAACTATGGAAGCTGTTGAAGAGCACTCAAATAGTCTAAGAGATTATGCTAAATCAAAGTTAGAAAATGTAGAAGGATTAAATATAATTCACTCTTCGTCTGATATAGCTGGATGCACTTTTGCAATGAGTATTGACGGAGTTCACTCTTCTGATATGTCTATTATGTTAGATACTCATGGAGTAGCTGTAAGGTCAGGCCATCACTGTGTTCAACCTTTTCACAGAAAACTAGACTTAGATTCAACCTTTAGAGCAACAGGATACATTTACAATGACGAAAGAGACTTTGATATATTAGCTACTGCTATTGAAGACTGTGTGGGATTACTTAAATAATGAGTATTCAGGAAAAGATTGATAATTACAAAAAAACATTGTCTTTATTTCCAAATCCACAAGAAAAATATCAATATTTAATTGAACAAGCTAAATTCAATGATGATTTTCCTGAAAATTTAAAAATTGATGAATTTAAAGTTAATGGATGCCAAAGTCAAGTTTGGTTGGTACCAGAAGAACAAGACAGCAAACTATACTTTAAAAGTGATTCGGATGCGCTAATTGCAAAAGGATTAGTAACATTAATCTCTAGTATTTATTCTGGAGAAACTGCAAATGATATTGTAAATTCAGAAGCTGACTTAATGGAAGAATTTGAACTCGGTGTAATACTAAGTCCAGCTAGAAGAAACGGTGCCTTTAGTATGCTAAAAAAAATTAAGGATTTCGCCTCTGGGCTAACTGATTGATCCTTCCCACCAATTTTCATGAGGAAAGATTATCCATACCTCTCCAGAGTCTTTAGCAATATCTCTAGAATAATAATGAGGTTCAAAATCACATTCATTATTCCACCAAAGAGCTGAAAACCTGACATCACATTCGTGATTTATGTTTTCTTTTATATAGTCTGAAAGCTTTTCAAAAGTCTCACCACTATCGCAAATATCATCAACGATTAAAACTTTTGAATCATTAGGTTTTGGTAAATAGTTTTCCCAGTGAGGAAAGTCTCTTGTCGAAGCATGGACAGGCTTGAATGGTATACCGAGTTTATGAGATATCATCACTCCAGGGATTAACCCCCCTCTACTAATTCCAACTACAACGTCAGGAATGAAATTGTCTGATTCAATTTTGTTACAGATCATTTCTGTATCAGACATTTGGTTTTCCCAGGTATAAATTAACTTTTCCATTTCGTAGAAATTAATTGTATCAAACTTTTTTTTATTGTTTTACTCTCAACAGAAATAAATATTTAACATCAATTGAATTGGTCTAGCTAGAGTCTGATATATAATAACCGTATGAAAAGGAGGTAAGGATGCGTAGAAGTTGGGCGGTAGGCCTACTTATAATCAGTATTCTTACTATGGCATGCGGTGGAGCCGCATCCGTAGATGATTACAAAGCTGCATTTGTGTATGTTGGGCCAGCAGACGATGGTGGTTGGTCACAAGCACATGATGTAGGAAGACAATTTCTTGTAGAACAAACTGGAATTGAAACAGCTTACACAGAGCTTGTTCCGGAAGATGCTACAGAATTCAGAACAGTTGCCGAGGCATATATTGAGCAAGGTTACAATATTATCTTTGGTACAACTTTCGGTTACTTAGATGCAATGGCAGAAATGGCTGAAGAATATCCAGATGTTATTTTCTTGCATTGCTCTGGCTATCTAAAAAATGATACAAACTTTGGAAACTATTTTGGAAAGATGTATCAACCTAGATATTTATCAGGATTAGCTGCCGGTGCGATGACAGAATCAAACAAAATTGGGTACGTTGCAGCTTTTCCAATTCCAGAAGTGATTAGAGGTATTAATGCTTTTGCTACAGGTGTTAAAGAAGTAAATCCTGATGCTACTGTTGAAGTAGTTTGGACTTTTACTTGGTTTGGACCTGAAGCAGAAACTCAAGCAGCTAATGCTTTGTTAGAAACTGGAGTTGATGTTTTAGCTCAACATCAAGATTCACCATCAACAGGTATCGCAGCAGAAGCTGCTGGTGCTAAGTGGATATCTTACAACACAGCATACGGACAAGATGCTGCTCCTGGAGCCTTCGTAACAGCACCTGTTTGGGACTGGGGTCCATATTATGTTGAAGTTGTTGAATCTATAATCAATGACGAATTTGTTGCTGAAGCATATTGGGGTGGAATGGACACTGGATTAGTTTCTCTTTACGAACTTTCATCAGATGTACCAACAGATACTGCTGAATTAATTTCTCAAAGAACAGATGAAATAATTAGCGGTTCTTTTGACCCTCCAATTGTTGAGGACGAATTTATTGATAATGTTATTGGCACAGTAACCCCATAACATATTTTTTTAGCACTCCAGTTTTTCTGGAGTGCTAAAGCACTTTTTAAATGAACTCCCCTATATTAGAAGTTAAAAACATTTCCAAAACTTTTGGAAATATTAAAGCACTCGACCAAGTTAATTTTTTCCTAGAAAAAGGAGTAATTCATGGTTTGCTTGGTGAAAATGGTGCAGGTAAATCTTCACTAATGAATGTTTTATCTGGTATTTATATTCCTGAAGAAGGAACTATCAGAATTAAAAATACTGATATTGAAAAAATGAATCCTGATATAGCCTCTTCTCTGGGAATAGGAATGGTACATCAAGAATTTAGATTAATAGAAAGTTTCACCATAAAAGATAACTTGACTCTTTCAAAAGCAAATATATTTTCAGACAACTTTGAAGAAGCATATGAAAAATACTCTGATATTTTTGCATTAAATGCTCATTACGAAACGAGAATTAATGAACTTTCAGTTGGTGAAAAGCAGAAAGTCGAAATTATGAAATTAATTTTCAAAAACAGTGACATAATGCTTTTAGATGAACCAACAGCAGTATTGACTCCTCAAGAAACCTCCCAACTTAAGAATTCATTAGAGCAACTTTCTCAGGAAGATGAAAAAACAATTGTTTTAATAACTCATAAATTAAAAGAAATAAAAGAATTTACGGAAAAAATTTTTGTAATGAAAAACGGCAAAATGGTTGCTAGATCACTAGATACAAAAAATGTTGATGATAATGAACTGATAGAGCTTATGATGGGTGAAATAAAAACCTCTATTTTTGAAAAAAACAATGCAAAAGGTCCAGTTAAATTGGAAACAAAAAATATTTCACTTTCGAATGATGATGGTCAAGTACTTTTAAATGATATTTCATTATCAATTAAGTCTGGTGAAATTTTAGGTATAGCTGGTGTGTCTGGAAATGGACAAGTTGAATTGGCTAATGTGATTTGTGGTATTGAAAGAAGTTTTGAAGGAAAGGTTTTAATAAATGCAAAAGACGTTTCTCTAAAAGGTGTCAGGTCAAGAAAAAAGCTAAACCTCTCTTATATACCTGAAAATAGATTGGGTGTGGGGCTAGCACCAGGGGTATCTGTTCTTGATAATTCTGCAATAAAAGAATATTTTAAATCCAGTTATGGTCCTCATCTTTCAAAAGGTAAAATGGTCAATTATCTAAGTGATTTAATTAATCAATTTTCAATTAAAGCACCTGATGAAAAAGCTGAAATCTCAACTCTTTCAGGTGGTAATATGCAAAAACTTTTAATGGGTAGAGAGTTAATTTCTAACCCAGATGTAATAGTCGCTGCCCAACCAACTCGTGGCTTAGATGTTAGTGCTGTAGATTCCATTCATAAACTTATTATTAATCAAAGAGATAATGACTCAGCTATTTTATTAATCTCTGAAGATTTAGATGAGCTCTTTAAGTTAAGTGACAGGATATTAGTTTTGTATGAAGGAAAAGTAATGAAAGAAGTAGAAATTGAAAATGCTTCGATTGACTCTATAGGGTTGGCAATGGCAGGAATAAATGAATAGATATATTTTATCTAAGAAGCTTTATAGAAATGAATTAGCTACATTTTATTCCTTTTTAATTGGTTTTTTTATTGCAATAATTGTTGGTTCTTTGATATTAATTATTCAAGAAAAAAATCCGATTGATGTTTTTTCATTAATGCTCAAATTGTCAATAGGAAGCATTAACAGCATAAGCAACTCATTAAATAAAGCTATTCCTTTAATATTGGCAGGTCTAGGTATTTCAATAATAAACTCCGTAAAACTTTGGAATATTGGTGCTGAAGGTCAAATATTTATGGGCGCAATAGCTCTAAATCTTGTATATATAAATACATCTATTCAAAATCCTAATTTATATATAATTTTGCTTCTTGGATCTGGATTCATAGGTGGGTCTGTTTGCATATTAATTCCAGCTATTACAAAAGTTTTATTTGGCGTTAATGAAATTATTACAACACTATTAACAAATTACATTGTCATTGGGATAACAATTTATTTAATTAATGGAGTTTGGAAAGATCCTGCGTCTTTAAATTTTCCAGCAGCAGCATATGTTGATGAATCTGTTTATTTACCTATTGTGGTGGGAAAACTAAGTTCTGGATTTTTAATCTGTATACTATTTACTTTTTTAGCTTATTACATAAAAGACAAAAGTGTATTTGGTTATGAAATGAGAATAGCTGGTGGATCTGAATTAACAGCAATTTATGCAGGAATTAGTGCCAAACAAAAAGCATTTTTTGCAATGTTAATAGGAGGAGGTTTTGCTGGACTTGCTGGTGCAATAGAATTGTTGAGCCAAACACATCGTGTGTCTACAGGAATCTCTCAAGGATTTGGGTACACAGCAATAATTGTTGCTGCAATAACTGGTATGCGACCGATTGGAATATTTTTAGTTGGAAGCTTGTTTGGTGCTTTAACTATTGGAGGATCTGTAATCCAAACAATTGGAGTAAGTTCGTATATTGCTGAGATAATTCAGGCAACAACGCTATTTGGAGCTTTAGTTGCTCAATTCTTTTTTTCATATGAAATAATTAAAAAAGGTAAAAATGTTTGATATACAGCTATATGGACTACTGAATGCCACACTACAAGCAGCAACCTTATTATTTATTGCAGCTTTAGGAGAACTCATTACAGAAAAATCAGGAATACTAAATTTAGGTGTAGAAGGAATGATTTCCATAGGTGCTGTCACAGGATTCATTACTGCAATCAATACACAAAATTTATTTTTATCCGTAATAGTTGGTATTTTTTCAGCTGCTTTGTTCTCGTCTATACATGCATTCGTTACAGTTGTATTAAAGCAAGACCAAACAGTTTCAGGTTTAATATTGACTATTCTTGGTATTTCATTGTCTTCACTAATAGGAAAGAAATATGTAGGAAAAAAACTTGAGGTTAAGTTAGAAAATTTATTTAATATAGATGAACCTACAAATATTCTTCAAGTATTTTTAAATCAAAATATAATTTTTTACTTAGCAATTCTATTTATGATATCTACCGCATTTATATTAAAAAAAACTATGTTCGGAAGAAGACTTGAAGCAATTGGTGAAGATTTAAAATCTGCTGACTCCATGGGATTAAAGATTACTAAAACTCAATTTATTGCAACTTGTGTTGGTGGTGCTTTTGCAGGACTTTCTGGTGTGTATCTAACACTAAGCTATGTGCCCTACTGGACTGATGGAATGACTTCAGGAAGAGGGTGGATAGCCTTAGCACTTGTTATTTTTGGAGGATGGAAACCATACAGAACTGCATTTGGTGCAGTTTTGTTCGGATTTTTAGAAGCTTTAGGACCACGTTTGCAAACTTATGGATTTGAATTAAGTCCCTACATCGTAAAAATTACTCCTTATATAATTACAATTCTCGTTCTTGTCATTCTTACAATTGTAAAAAGTGGTAATACGGGCGCTCCGAAAAATATAGGAATACCATTTTTCAGAGAAAATAGATAAACAACAATATTTAATAAAATAATTTGGTAGTATAACAAGAGCTTTAAATGATACCTGTGAGTATCGAAAGGTAGTATCTTGGAAATAGATAAAGTAATTTACCGTCTCTCTAAAGAGATAACTGAATCCGAATTTTCTAATCCCCTATTAATTGGTATTCCAAGAAGAGGTGATCTTATTGCAAAAAGAATTTCCTTCAATCTTAAGAATTTAAATTATGAACATGACATAGATACAGTCGATTATCTTCCATTTAGAGATGATCTCGAAAAAGAAGTAGAAAAAAATTATCTAACTATTAATCCTCAAGATAGAGATGTTGTTTTAATTGATGATGTAATTTATACAGGCAGAACATTAAGAGCATCTATTGAATCTGTTATGTTCTCAGGAAGACCCAAGCAAATATCACTTTTATGCTTGGTGGATAGAGGCCATAGAGAACTACCAATTACACCCAAATTTATTGGTAAAAATATACCGACTAATGAAAAAGAGTATGTTTCCGTATTTCTAAAAGAAATAGATGATGAAGATAAAGTTGAGGTAGGTTAATAAGTGGAAAACTTGCTCAATTTTAAAAATATTGACAAAGAAAATTTAGAAAAAATTATTGAAAACATCTTAAGCATCAATTTAAAAACTTTAAATCAAATTGATTCCATAACTTTATTGCAATTTAATGAAAGCTCTACAAGAACAAGACTGTCATTTAACGTTGCTGCACAATTGCTTGGTTTAAAAATTCTCGAAAATCAAGATGCTATATCAGCAAGAGTAAAAGGTGAAATTTTAGACCACGAAATAGATACTTATAAATCCCTGGGAGTAGAAACTCTTGTTGTTAGAACAAAAGAAAACAACATTGTAGATTATGAAAATTTTGAAGATTTCTCTGTTATTAGTGGGGGCTTTGGAAACTCTTCTCATCCAACTCAAGCATTGATTGACATTAGTACGCTCATAAAATTTGATAAATTAAGTTATGAAATACCTATTACGTATGTTGGAGATTTAAAGCATTCAAGAGTGTTTTCTTCAGGAAGAGAACTACTAACAAAATTAGGCTATAAAGTTGGTGTTTTAACAAATAAAGATTTGTTGCCAGATAACCTAGATAATTTACATATCTTTAATTCATGGGAAGAAGTTATTAAATACTCCGGATCAGTAGAGCTCTTAAGGATTCAAAAAGAAAGATTAAAAAATTTAGATGGATTTGATTTTGAAGATTTCATAAAAAATTTCCAGCTAAATAATGAAATACTTGAATCTGCAAAAAAAGATTTTATTGTAATGCATCCTATGCCAATCAATATAGGAATTGAAATAGACAAAGAAGCGTTGAAAAATAATAGATTTATTTATAAAGAACAGTTGAAACTTGCGACAAAAACAAGAGTGGTTAGTTATCAGTTTGCATATGGAGAAATATGATAAATCTTCCTAATTTTATAGATCTTCACACTCATACAAGATTTCCTGATAAAAATAATTTTCCAACTAGTGAAATTAATCAAGCAGCGAAATACGGTGGTTACTCAGAAATTTTAGCTATGGCAAATTCTGAGATACCGATTGACTCCATTGAGAACCTAGAAATTGCAAGGGGTTTGGATCAAAATTTAGATATAAAAGTTCATAGAGTAGGTGCGCTTACAAAAAATTTAGATGGCACAGAATTAGTCAACTTCAAAGAATTTATAAATCAAGGAGTAAAGATATTTTCTGATGATGGAAAAACTTTAGTAGATAATAAGCTAGCTGAAAAAGCTTTTGAAGAAATCGCACAACTTGGTGGAGCAATATTTCAACATTGTGAAAAAAATTGTCATATAAACCCTGGAGACATTGCGCCTCGAGAAAACATTTCTGACTTAATTCCAATTTTTGACGATGAAGAGTTTGAAATTATTGAAAGAGATTTGAAGTTTGTAGAAAAATACAAAACAAGATATCACGTTCAGCACCTTTCATCCAAAAAAAGTGTTGAGCTAATCAAATTAGCAAAAGAAAAAAATTTACCCGTGACTGCAGAAGTAACACCACATCATTTGTTAAAAAATCAATCAGACATTGATCTAGCTACTGGAAATCTAAAAATGTACCCACCTCTAAGAACTAGTGAAGATCAATTAGCGTTAATAAATGGACTCAAAAGTGGAGTTATTGATGTAATAGCAACAGATCATGCACCTCATGCAAAGGAAACTAAAGAAGTGAGTTTTAAAAAATCAGCAAGAGGTGTCGTAGGGCTTGAATCTGCTTTTGCAGTACTTTTATCTTCTGAATTGTTTACGATTGATGAGCTTACTCTATATATGTCATTAACCCCAAACAAAATACTTAAAGAACTAGGTTACGACAGTGCACTTAGTAAATCCAACAATTGGATTCAAAAAAGCAATGTTTACAAAACAAAATCATTTCATAAAAATTCTGCTTTCGAAAATTTTGAAGTCAGTGTCATGAAAGAAGAATTGCATGTATAAAAAAACTTTATTAATAAATAAAAATGGAGATGAATTTACAGGATGGTCGTTTAATGACTTTCAGCCGACTACTGGGGAATTAATTTTTAACACTGCAATGACTGGATTTGTAGAGATTTTAAGCGACCCCTCATATATTAACCAAATCATCACATTTACATCTTCTCATATTGGAAACTATGGAATGTCAAAGCTTGATTTTGAATCTAACAAGCCTAAAGTACAAGCAGCTATCGGTAACTCATTCACTCACACGCCATCTTCATGGAGATCAGAAAATTCAATTACAAACTGGTTAAGTGAATATGAAATTCCATTCAGTGGAGGATTTGATGTTAGAAATATCACAACTCATTTAAGAGATAATGGTTCTGCTATGTATGCTATAGGTCAAGATATTGACAAAGAATCCCTTCTTCAACTACTTGATAAGGCACAAAATATTATTGGTGACAATTCTGCACTTACTGCTGGAAATCTTAAATTAGGAAATGAAACCAATGGAAAAGTTGGAATTATAGACTTAGGTGCCAAGCAAAGTATTGTAAATGTATTAAAAAACCTTAACCTTGATTCTGTTGCTATTTCGCCAAATGAACATGCTGAAAATATATTATCTTTAAATCTAAAGGGTGTGTTAATTTCAAATGGTCCAGGCGATCCAAGGTCGTTGACTAGTGTAATTTCTACAGTAAAAGAGTTAATCGGAAAAATTCCTCTTTTTGGTATCTGTCTAGGCCACCAGATATTAGGACTTGCATGTGGTTTGCAAGTTAGGAAGTTGGAGTTCGGACATCATGGCTCTAATCATCCAGTTGGAATTAAAGGTGTCAAAAAAGCTCTTATAACATCTCAAAATCATGGGTTTGCAGTAGAGGATATTAAGTCTGAAATAATTCATAAAGAATTTGGCAAAATTGAAAATTATGCAGTAAACCTTAACGATGGAAGCAATGAGGGTTTAAGCATTTGGGATTCTATGGCTTATTCAGTCCAATTTCATCCTGAATCTGGACCAGGCACCTCAGATGGACTTCAACTATTTGAACCTTTTGTAAAAATGATGGAAAATAATTATGCCAAAAAATAAAAATATAAAAAGTATTTTGATTATTGGTTCTGGACCAATTGTAATTGGTCAAGCTTGCGAGTTTGATTACTCAGGTTCACAAGCTGCAAAAGCTTTAAAAAGTGAAGGTTATAGGGTGATTCTCGTAAATTCAAACCCTGCAACTATTATGACCGACCCAGTAATGGCAGATGCAACATATATCGAGCCTTTAACATGTGATTATTTGGAAAAAATTATTGAAATTGAAAAACCTGATGCAGTATTACCAACTTTAGGTGGTCAAACTGCATTAAATCTTGCTATGGAGTTAGAGAGTAAAAATATTTTTAATAAATTTAATATAAAACTTTTGGGTGCATCTGCAGATTCTATTGAAATAGCGGAAAATAGGTGGTTGTTTAAAAATGCAATGGAAGAAGTTGGTATAAAAACATTACAAGCAAAGTATGTAAAAAAAATTGAAGATGGAATTTTAGCTAGCAAGGAAATAGGATTTCCATTGATGCTAAGACCTTCATTTATATTAGGCGGAGGAGGGACAAGTTTAGTAAACAATGAAGAAGAGCTTGAAAAAAAACTTCAAGAAGCGTTTATTGCATCGCCAACACAAGAAGTACTCATAGAGGAATCTGTATATGGATGGAAAGAGTATGAGCTAGAAGTTATGAGAGACAGTGATGGGAATGGGGTAATTGTATGTGGTATTGAGAATTTTGACCCCATGGGAGTTCATACTGGTGATTCTATTACTGTTGCACCTATTCAAACTCTGTCTGACAAAGAATATCAAATTATGCGAGACGAAGCATTGTTATGTTTAGACACAATAGGAATTGCAACTGGAGGAAGCAATGTCCAGTTTGCCGTAAACCCAAAAAATGGTGAAAGAAGGATTATTGAGATGAATCCTAGAGTTTCAAGGTCATCTGCATTAGCCTCTAAAGCAACAGGATTTCCAATTGCAAAGTTTGCAGCATTACTAGCTGTAGGGTTCAGTCTTACAGAATTAAATAATGATATAACGGGTACAACTCCTGCAAGTTTTGAACCTGTACAAGACTATGTTGTTGTAAAGATCCCTAGGTTTGATTTTCCAAAATTTCCTTCAACTGATGATATTTTAGGAACTTCAATGCAAAGCGTTGGGGAGGTAATGTCTATTGCCTCAACATTTACTGAAAGCCTAACAAAAGCTATACGTTCATTAGAGATTGGAAAAACTGGGATAAGAAATATTGACAATAGATTTATAAATCTACCTAAAGTTGAACTGCAAGAAGAAATTAAGACACCAAGACCGAGAAGAATATTTGCAATATTAGAAGCTATAAGAAGAAATTGGCCAATAGAGGATATCTCTAAACTTTCAAAAGTTGATATTTGGTTCTTAAATGAGATAGAAAAAAGTTTTAACGTTACACCCGAATCAACACCAAGTTCAATATTGAAAATGCTTGGATGGACAAACGAGGATCTAGATTCTTTAGAGATTAAAGAAGAGTTGGAAAAAAACAGAGTCTATAAATTAGTGGATACATGTTCTGCTGAATTTTTATCAAAAACCCCATATTTATATTCAACCTTTGGTGTATCAAATGATGATTTAACCACTAAAAATAAGAAAGTTGTTGTAATTGGTTCAGGACCAAACAGAATAGGGCAAGGAATTGAATTTGATTATTGCTGCGTACACGGCATTCAATCTTTAAAAGAAAATAATTACGAAGCAATCATGATTAACTCAAACCCAGAAACAGTTTCAACAGATTACGATACTGCTGACAAACTATATTTCGAACCACTATCCTGGGTTGAAGTGAAGCGGTTCTTGATCGAGAGCAGCCTGATTCAGTAATTATTCAACTTGGTGGTCAAACTCCTCTAAAGTTAGCAAAAAATATTAAAGATTCTGGATTTGAAATTGCTGGCTCTTCTTTAGATGTTATTGAAACTACTGAAGATAGAGAATTATTTCAAAAACTTTGTGAATCTATTGGAATTGATCAACCAAAGTCAAAAATAGCTTTTAATGAAACTGAATTAATTCAAGCTGTAAAAGAAATTACTTACCCTGTCCTTTTACGACCAAGTTATGTTCTCGGTGGAAGAGCAATGAGAGTGGTTAAAAATGATGAAGAATTAAAAAATTACCTATCGATCCTTTCCACATCAGATGAAGATGGAAACCCATTTAACTCTGGACCCTTACTAGTTGATCAATTTTTAACTAATACAATCGAAATTGATGTTGATCTAATTTCTGATGGAAAAGAAGTCTTTACTGCTGGAATACTTGAGCATTTAGAACCTGCTGGAGTCCACAGCGGCGACTCTACAGCTGTACTTCCTCCGTTTAGTATTTCTGAAAAATTAATTAAAGAAATCCAAAACAAAAGTATTAAATTGGCAAAATCTTTAAAAGTTAGAGGACTGTTAAATATCCAATTTGCTATCAAAGACGATAACATATTTATACTTGAAGCAAATCCAAGAGCATCAAGAACAATGCCCTTTATATCTAAAGTTACTGGCAATCAGATTATTAAGGCTGGTACGTTGCTTATGTTAGGTCATTCATTAGATTCAATCAAAAAAAATACAGAATACTTGAATAATTCAACTAAAAAAATTGCAATAAAAAAAGCTATCTTTCCATGGACAAGATTTCCAGCTGAGGACACAATGCTTGGTCCAGAAATGAAGGCGACTGGAGAAGTACTGGGTATAGGTAATAATTTTGGAGTTGCGTTAAATAAAGCTTATTCCGCAGCAGGTGTAGAAATTAACCAAAACAAAAAAGGAGTTTTTGTTTCTTTAAGTGACATTGAAAAACCAAACTTTGTAGAAATTATTAAAACCTATATAAAACTAGGTTTTAAAATTTACTCAACAGAAGGTACTTCAAAATATTTAAATCAAAATGGTATTGAAACAGTTTTAGTTGGTAGAGCAGATGATATAGCTCCTACTTCGTTAACGATAATAGAAGATAAGTTAATATCACTAGTAATCAACACTCCTACTTTTGCAAATGAATATACGGATGGTTGGAAAATTAGAAGACTATCACATGAAGTCGGAGTTGCTGTTGTCTCCTCAGTTAGAGAAGCTGAAGCGTTTTTAATGGCTTTTAATGAAAAAGAGAATATTTTTAAAGATATGGAGGCAATACAAAATGTCAGTTAAACCTATTTTTTTTGCTTTAGACGGAACAACTCTAAATGAATTTGAATTTGAACTTAATAAACTTAAGGGGCATATTTATGGAGTTAAGGTAGGACTTCAGTTATTTATATCAGAAGGACCAAAAGTGGTCGAAAAATTAAAAAACCAAGGATGGACTGTATTTCTTGATTTAAAACTACACGACATACCCAACACCGTAAAGGAAGCAACAAAAAGTGCATCGGCAATTGGTGCAGATTATCTTACCATTCATATTGCTTCATCTAGTGAAGCTCTTTATGAAGCAACAGTCAATAAAGGTTCAGATCTTAAAATTTTAGGTGTAAGCAATGCTTTGACTAGTAAAGCAATGAGTGAAGAAATTAGTAATAAAGTTAATAAAGAATTCACAATTGCAAAAGAGAACGGAGTGGATGGTGTTATATGTCCATCTTCAGAAATTGCAAAAACTAAAGAGCTGTTTGAATTAATTGTAACCCCAGGGATTAGGCTTGAAAACGAACAACAACATGATCAAAAAAATATTTCCACTCCTCAATTTGCTCTTAATCAAGGTGCAAAATTTCTTGTTATGGGCAGATCGATAAGAAAAAACTTAAATTACATTATTAACGAACTTCAAATATGAAAAAATTTATCGCTGCACCTTTTGGAAACTATATAAAAACAGCAAATACAATTTCGGTTACAGGTAGCTGGACCATTGAACAACGTAAAGGAAGAGTGCTTCAAATACTCAGAACCCTACGTTATACGAAAAGAGGGTGGGTAAACAAAATAGGCTTGAGAAATCCTGGATTCAAAAAAGGTCTTAAAAAACACAAACAAAATGAAGTTTTTTCAATTGCTGGGATAAATGAAAATGATTGGGAAATTTTTGCAGAAATCATTCCAGAAAATATAAATTTAGAAGTCAATATGTCATGTCCAAATATTGATAGTCATTTTACTAATGGAATTGATATGTTTAATCCAGAAACTCGAGAGTGGTTCATAGGAAAAATTTCACCTTTGACTTCTTTTAATGACCTAGAAATGTATATTAATAAATTTAATTTTAAACAAATTCACGCGTGCAACACATTACCAGTACCAAATGGAGGTTTAAGTGGAAAAGAACTTATTCCATATACATCAAAATTCATACATCATATAAAAAATAATTATCCAAAAATAGAAGTAATTGCTGGTGGGGGCATTACAGATATTGAAAATATAAATTATTATATTGATCAAGGTGCAGATCATGTAAGTCTTGGAAGTGTTTGCTTCAATCCACTAAACTTAAGAAAGTTAATATGAATTTATTCATAAAAGAAGATTTTATTTCTCATGCAGGCCTTCCTTTAACTTGGAAGGTAGAGTGTGATGCACTTACTGAAAATGATTACGAAGCTTTAGCTAAAATTGTAAGTGAAAAAATTGAATTTAGAGATGTAAAGGGAATACCCCGTGGAGGGATTCCATTTGAAAATGCATTAAAACAATACTCTTCACATAAAGATAGTGACCCATTACTTATATGTGATGATGTATATACAACTGGCACTTCAATGCGTGAAGTATATGAAGATGGCGCTATCGGGATTGTAGTTTTTGCTAGAAATAAAATTTCAGATGATTGGATAAAAGCTATTTGGCAGATTTCGATTTAATTTTCTAGCTTTTTAACTCTTCGAATATATTTATCCTCTTTAATAAATTCAGAGATTAGAAATTTTTTTACTATAGACAAAGCATTTTCTTTAGAAACGTTATTAGATCCTAAACAAAGAACATTAACATCATTATGTTCAACACTTTGTATAGCTGTAGCTTCGTCAGTAACGTTTGAAGCTCGAATTCCATGAATTTTGTTTGCAGCTATAGACATTCCAACACCACTTCCGCAAATAAGTAAACCTTTGAATGTTTTGTTTTCTAAAATATAATTACAAACTTCTTTAGCATAGTCTGGAAAATCACAACTAACAGAATCGTTAGTACCAAAATCAATTATGTTTAGATTGTCTTTTAAGTTTTTAATTAAAAATTGTTTTAGTTCATACCCCGCATGATCTGACGCAACTGCTAAGTCTTGAATCATTAAATTAATTTTTCTACATCAAGTAATTCGTCAATTTCGCTTTCAGGTATAAGCGCTTTTTCAACTAAAATTTCTTTAATAGTTACATTTTTTGAAACTGCTTCTTTAGCAACCTCAGCTGCTTTGTCATATCCAATTTTTGGAACTAAAGCAGTGACCAAAATTGAATTTTTTTGAATGTTTTCATCTAACTTTTCTGTATTTGCTTCTAAACCTATTATTAATTTTTCCTCAAAGATACGTGTACTTGAAGTTAGTAGTGAAATGCTTTCTAGTATATTGTGTGCCATTACCGGCAACATTGTATTTAGTTCAAAGTTACCATTTGACGAACAAAAAGTTATTGTATGGTCATTACCAATAACTTGAGAGGAAACTTGCATCATCATTTCAGGAATTACAGGATTGACTTTTCCAGGCATTATTGAAGAACCTGGTTGAAGAGCTGGAAGCTTCAATTCATTTAAGCCTGATACTGGACCACTTCCCATCCATCTAATGTCATTTGCAATTTTGAACATCGACACAGCATAAGCTTTTAAACACCCTGATAACTGAACAATTTCTTCACGAGAACCTTGTCTAATAAAGTGATTCTCAACTTCAGAAAATTTAGTACCAGTGGATGAAGAAATCTCATCTGCTACTTGAGATCCAAAATTTGTTGGAGCGTTTATACCAGTCCCTACAGCTGTACCTCCTATTGCAAGCTTGCTAACGTTTAAGAGTGATGATTTAATATCACCCAACCTTTCTGAAATTAATGCAGCATAGCCATCAAACTCTTGCCCAAGAGATACTGGAGTTGCATCCATCAGATGAGTTCTACCATTTTTATAAACTTTATTCCATAATTTACCTTTATCCTCAAATGCAGATATTAAATTTTCTATTTCTGGAATTAATTGTTCTGTGATCTCTAGAACTACTGCAATATTTGTGGCTGTTGGTATCACATCGTTTGAAGATTGACTCATATTAACAACATCATTGGGGTGAATCGAATCCCCTAAAATTTCTGAAGCAACATTAGCAATAACTTCATTTGCATTCATATTTGTTGAAGTTCCTGATCCTGTCTGAAAGATATCTACAACGAAATCTTTATCATAGTCTCCATCAATGACTTTTTGTGCTGCTTGAACTACAGAAGATTTTGTGTTTTCATCGAGCAGATTATTTTTAAAATTTATTTCAGCACAAGCTTTTTTAATCTCTCCAAGTGCTTTAATAAACGCTCTAGAAAATTTAAGTTCAGATACAGGAAAGTTATCTACTGCCCTAGCTGTAGAGGCCCCATATTTGGCGTCAACTGGAACCTTGAACTCTCCCATCGAGTCTTTTTCAATTCTGAATTCACTTGTCATTTATTGTTCCTGATATTGAGTGTATCCACCAGAATCAACTTCTTCAATAAGTTCTTTGCTTCCAGATTTTACAATATTTCCTTTTACAACAATATGAACTTTATCCACATCTAAATATCTTAGGATTCTCGAATAATGGGTAACAATTATATATGAAGTATCTTCATTTCTATTCTCGTTTATCAAACCTGCTACAGATTTGATGGCATCAATATCTAATCCTGAATCAATTTCATCGAGTAAAGCTAGTTTAGGTTTTTTTAATGCTAATTGAAATAGTTCGGATCTCTTTTTTTCTCCACCTGATAAATCAACATTCACATCTCTATCTAAGAACTGTTCAACATTAAACTTTTTTGCTAAATTTATAATTTCATCTTTAGACAATCCATCATTAGACGCCATCACAAATTCAAGCAAAGATACTCCAGGAAGACCAACGGGATATTGAAAAGACTGAAAAATTCCTTTATTTGATCTTTCAAATTGCTGTGTTTCGAGTACTTCGGTTTCATCAACATATACTTTTCCTGAAGATTCATAATCTGGATTACCCATTAAAACATGACAAAGAGTTGATTTTCCAGAACCATTTGGACCCATCACTGCATGAAGCTCTCCTTTGTTAATGGTTAGATCTATGCCATTAAGAATTTGCACTTCTCCAATATTTGCTTTGAGATTTTCTACTTTAAGCATCCTTCATTTCCTTTACTAATACAGAATTTTCATTCACTTCTGTGGTGTATGTAGCTACAGGCTTTGTAGCAGGTAAGGTTAAAGCCTCCCCAGTCTTTAAATCAAACTCTGCTCCATGTAGTGGGCACTCTACTTTGCAATCGTAAACTTCTCCTTCAGACAATGAGGCTTCAGCATGAGAACATCTGTTTTGAATAGCAAAAAATTCGTTATCAACTTTAAAAACAGCAACTACACTCCCATTGATTTCAACAGTTTGAACAGGTGAAGCTGAAAAAGAGTCCAATGCAATCTCAACCATTTATGACATCCTACTTAAAACATTCATATACTTTTGCATAATTTCTTCTGAAACTTTTTCCGAGATATTTTCCCAACCATCTTCATTTATTACCTCATTAAAAAATCCTTGAATTAAAAGCTTCTCTGCATCAACTTTTTCAATACCACGAGACATGACGTAATGATATAGGTTTTCTTCTATTGGACCTACGGAAGAACCGTGTCCACAAATCACATCATCGCATAATATTTCTAGATTTGGAACTGATTGAGCGCTAGCTGTGTCTGATAAAAGAATGTTTCTATTTTCTTGAAATGATTCTGTTTTTTCCGCACCCTCAGCAATATGAATAGTTCCAGTAAAGACTGATTTACTACTATCCCCTAGAACACCTTTGGTGACCATATTAGAAGTTGTTCGTTTAGCTATATGGTTAACAAAAACCCTATTGTCATGAATTTGATCATTCTCACCAAAATAAATACCATCAATATAAAACCCAGCGCCATCTTCACTTAAATCAATATCAATTCTATTTCTTGAAAATTCAGCACCAGTACTAACTGTATGTATTTTAAAGAATCCATCTTTTCTGATCTTTGCATAAATTGAATTGATAATTTCAACTTGGCTTTTTGTTTCTGTTTCAATAATTACTTCTAAGTTAGAATTTTGACTTGAAAGAACTTCAATTATTGGATAAGTATTAGCTTTTACCATTGAGCCAAAGTTTATTAAAATCTTAGCTGTTTTATTTGCTTCGATATTTAAGCCTATATAAGGAACAGTTAAGCTTTCAGTTTGTACATTCAATGTAACAAAATCTTCGTTGTCTTCTTTAAAATTCACAACAATACCACCACTGCATTTTTGATATTGTTGAGCTAAAAACCTATCAACGGGCCTGTTGTAATATGATTCAATCAACGGCTCAGTGTCTTCATTTAATGTTGAAATACTAAAAAATTCATTCTCTTTAGAAAGAACTTCATTTCCATTGAAATTGATATCATATTCGGAATCTTCTTGAACTGTTTTGGTATTCTCTTGTTTTCCAAACTCATTAACAAATTGTGAAATATTTGTATATTTCCAATCTTCGTCTTTAGAAGAAACTTCTTGTAAATCAATATAAGATTTCGAAGTTAAATCACTAGAAAATTTAAATTTAGTCAATTTGTAAAAACCTTAACCTATTGCGCCAGCTTCAATCATGTTAAGTTCAATTAATTTATTAAACTCCATGGCATATTCCATCGGCAGAGTTTTTGTAAATTCTTCAACAAAGCCAGCAACAATCATTGAAGTTGCTTCAGCTTCTGTAAGACCTCTGCTCATTAAGTAAAATAGTTGATCTTCACCAACTTTTGATACAGTAGCTTCATGACCAATCTCTGCTGTTGATTCTTCAATTTCCATGTAAGGATATGTATCTGATCTTGAATTCTCATCCAAGATTAAAGCATCACATCTTACGAAACTTTTAGCAGTTTCTGATCCATCCTCTACTCTGACCAAACCTCTGTAGGCACCTCTACCGCCACCTTTAGAAATAGATTTTGAAGTAATTAGTGAAGTTGTATCAGGAGCTAAATGTACCATTTTTGCTCCAGTATCTTGATGCTGACCAGAGTTAGCAAATGCAACAGAGAGAACTTCTCCATGTGCACCTGGTTCCATTAAATATACTGAAGGATACTTTACAGTCAAAGATGAACCGATATTTGCATCAATCCATTCCATTGTTGCATTAGCAAAAGCTTGTGCTCTTTTTGTCACTAAGTTGAATACATCATTTGACCAGTTTTGAATTGTTGTATACCTACATGTACCTGAAGGTTTTACTACAATTTCCACTACAGCAGAATGAAGAGAATCTGTTGAGTAAACAGGTGCGGAACAACCTTCTATATAATGAACAGATGCTCCTTCATCGACAATAATTAGAGTTCTTTCAAACTGACCCATGTTTTCAGCATTTATTCTAAAGTAAGCTTGAAGAGGGTCTTCAATATGTACCCCTTTTGGAACATAAATAAAAGATCCACCAGACCAAACAGCAGAGTTTAAAGCTGCAAATTTATTATCTCCGGGAGGAATAACAGTTCCAAAATACTCTTGTACTAATTCTGGATACTCTCTGACAGCTGTATCCATGTCACAAAATAAAACACCTAATTTCTCTAAGTCTTCACGATTTTTATGATAAACAACTTCACTTTCATACTGAGCAGTTACACCTGCTAAATAGCTTCTCTCAGCTTCAGGTATTCCCAATTTTTCATATGTTTCTTTTATTTCTTCAGGCACCATATCCCATGAGCTAGCCTGCTCTTCGGTTGGTTTAATGTAGTAATAAATATCATCGAAATCTAATGAATCTAGTTTTTCTTTAGCAACCCATTCAGGCATTGGTTTATCTAAAAATCTTTGATATGCTTTAAGCCTGAAATCTAGCATCCATGCTGGTTCTTCTTTAATTTCAGACATTTTTCTAATGATGTCTTCATTCAAACCTTTTTCAGGTTTAAAAACGTTTTTTTCAGGATCTGACCATCCAAGTGAATACTTACCTAAATCAATATCAATATTTGCCATATAGATATATTAATAACGACTTGATTCAAAGCTAAAAAACACAGGAGATTATTTATATATGTAATGAAGTAAAATCTAGATATGCCAGCAATATTTATAAATCCAAATAAAGATGAGCACTACGATTTTCTCTTTGAGTTGAATGAGCAAAATCAAGATTTAAGACTTTTTGTTTCAGACAAATTACAAAAAGAAGAAGTTGAAACGTTTCCTGGTAAAAAAGCAATTGGAGATATTTATGATGATACTCATATATCAACTGCTTCAGAAGGTGCATTTTGTGCTATCTATTTTGAAGGAGAAGATCAAACACTAAGAGAACCTTTTATTTCATCTATTCTGGATTCAAATGCTCAAAGATTTATATGGATATCGTCTTTTGACATTGATAAAGATATTGAAAAATTAGTAAATTTAGTATTTGTAAAATATCAAAAAGGTTCCAATTACAATAATCTCATCCTGTCTCTAGAAGAGGCCGAAGAAATAGATGAAAAATATTTTGAACTAAAACTTTGAGTAACTGATAGTTTTTAGAGGAAATCTGATGTACTTATCAAATCTTTTCCAAGATTCAAGAATATAGTCATAAACCTGAATAGGTTTATTTTTATAACGTATTTCAAAATGGATGTGAGGTACAGTCCCTTCTGCATTTCCAGAGTTTCCAACGTAACCAATTGTCTGGCCTGCTACAACTTCTGACATTAAATATATCCCTTCAGCAATAGCAGTTTTTCTCCCTCCAAGATTGTCATCTCCAACTAAATCATCATTTAAGTGCACATATAATGAAAGCCAACCATCTCCATGATCAATTGCTATATAATAACCTGAGGCTTCAGTGTAGGCGATGGTGTTTACCCTACCATCAGCAATAGCAACAACTTTAGAGCCTTTTGGAGCTTTAATATCAAGTCCTTCATGGGTTCTGTTTCCATTACCTCTAATCTCACCCCAGTCATCATAAAAATGAGACTTAATATGTTTTACAGGAAAGACGAGATTATCTAGAAAAGGATCGTATTTATATCTGGCTTGAACTTCATGTGAGGCAATAAAAAATAAAGTAATAAAGAAAGATACTGCAAAGAGGCTCTTTAAATTCATGTAGGTATTTTATAATTAAATGGGTGTAAATGAAAAAAAAATCTAAATTTACTGAAGGTTCAGGATCGCGTAAAGGATTTGTCTCAGATTTCCAAAAAAATACCGATTTAGAAGAATTTCATGAAAAAAATAATATTTCTTCTGTGAAAAACAAGCTTTTTTGTAAGGATTCTGTGGATATGAGTGAATTGCCTAATAACTGCATAGGCTTAACAATTACGTCACCTCCATACAATATTGGTAAAGATAGTGATATTGATTTAACTGATGAAGAATATTTAACAATGATGAAAAAAATATTTACAGAGGTTTATCGAGTTACTGAGTCTGGAGGCAGGCTAGTTGTTAATGTAGCTAATTTAGGAAGAAAACCATATATACCTATGACAAAAATGTTTACTGAACTGTTAATTGAAATAGGTTTTTTGATGAGAGGTGAAATAATATGGCAAAAATCAAAAGGCGCTAATGCTAATTTTGCATGGGGAAGCTGGCTTTCTGCATCTAATCCTGTAATTAGAGATATACATGAATATTGTTTAGTTTTTTCCAAACATAGCTTTAAACGAGCAGACAAAGGCAACTCTACAATTGAAAAAGATGAATTTATGGATTCAACACTATCAATATGGAATATTACTCCTGCTAGAGCAAAAAAAATTGGACATCCAGCACCATTCCCTGAGGAATTACCTGAGAGATTTATTAAGCTTTTTTCTTATGAAGAAGATCTTATACTTGATCCATTTATGGGAAGTGGAACAACTGCAGTTGCAGCAAAAAACTTAGGGCGAAACTATATTGGTTATGAAATCAAGAAGGAATATGTTGAACTATCAAAAGAACGGTTAAAAAACTTTAGCTAATTTACTAAATTCCAAGCAGAAAACAACTCTTTATAAGTTTCATTTTGTTCAAGTAAATTTGTATGACTATCAAACCCGACTAAATTCCCCTTATCCATAACAATTATTTTTTCAGAATTTAGTATTGTTTCAAGTCTGTGTGCAATAACAATTGAAGTTTGATATTGTAAAAGCCTATCAGTTGCTTCAAGAATAGAATTCTCAGATTCAATATCTAGATTTGCTGTTGCCTCATCAAATACAATAATTTCCCTTTTTGCCAAAACTGACCTTAAAAGGGCAATGAACTGCCTCTCTCCAGCAGACACGTTAGATCCTCTTTCACCAACTTCTTGTTCAAGTCCATTTTCATATCTATCAAACCAATCCAAAACTCCAATTTCTGCCAATTCTTTTTCTAAGCTAATTGAATTTGGATTTGAGTAAATAAGGTTTTCTCTAATACTTCCCCTAAACAAAAAACTTTCTTGAGGTACGTAAGCTATGTTTTTTCTCGCCCACTTTTGACTGACTTCTTCAGTTGAAACATCATAAAACTTAACATCACCACTTGTAGGTAAGTAAAATCTCAATATTAATTTTGCTATTGTACTCTTTCCTGCACCAGTTTCACCAACAATGGCTATCTTTTCGCCCTTTTTAATTTCAAAATTTACATTGTGCAGAACTGTTTCTCTTCCATATGAAAAATCTACATTTTTAAAATGGATTACTTTGTCTGTATCTTCAACTGGATGAGTCTCACCTTTTTTTGTCAAGACTGGTTCTTCATCCAAAATAGAAAAAACTTTTTTCATTGAAGAGCCTGCTGATCGTAAAAGGTCGTAATTAAATGAAAGTTGAATTAATGGATCGAAAAAATAATTTAGGTAAAACAACATTGCTACGAGCTCACCAACTGTTAATGAGCCTTCTGAAATTCTTCTTGCAGCAAACCAAATAACAATGGCTGTTGAGGAAACTCTTGTAATCTCTAAAAATGGAAAATAGATTGCAATATTTTTTGCAGATTGCATATTTGCTTTAAGATGTTCATTATTTACTTTTTGAAACCTATTTAATTGATCTTTTTCATCTGCATAAGCTTGAATCACTCTTACTCCGGATATCCCTTCTTGTAGAGAAGATAATACTTGACCTATCCATTCACGAACAGCCCAATAAGTTCTATCTGCGTGTTTTCTAAAAATTTTTGTTGCTACTCCTAAAAGAGGAAGTATTACAAAAGACAACAACGCTAGCTGTACATCTACCAAAAACACAGCGACTGTTGCACCAAAAATTGTTAGTAGAGATGTCAAAATGCTACTTGCTCCTTCTCTTGCAAACTCATTCAAGCTTTGCATATCAGAGGTCATTCTTGCCACGAGTACGCCTGTTTTATTTTTTTCAAAATAATTTATATCTAATGAAGACATATGTCTAAAAAGTTTTTGTCGTATATTTTTTACATATGTTTCGCCAACTAATCCAATTGAAAGTAATGCTTTACTTGCAACAAAATACAAAATAACTAGCGTGACAAAATAATATAAACACTGTTGTAGCAAATATTCATAATCGTTTACAACTACGCCATTATCAATACCTCTAGAAATCAATTGAGGGCCTATCATTCTAATAACTGTTCCGGCCACAGCTATTAAAGAACTCCAAAGAAAAGGCTTATAAATTTCAGGAACAAGTCTTATAGATCTGATAAAAGTATTATTTTTCATAACTACTTACTCTTTTGGCTTTCAAGAAACAAACTCTTATAAGAATTAACATTTTTTATTAAATCATCATGTGATCCTTGAGCTTTTACTTTGCCGTCCTCTAAGTAGACGACCTCATCACACAATTCTATAGTTGGGACTCGATTTGTAATAATTAAAGTTGTCATGTTTGACATTACTGATTGAAGTTCTTGCCTAATTTCTTCTTCTGTTGAGGCATCAACGGCAGATAAAGCATCATCTAGTATTAAAACTCTTGGCTTTCTTAAAATTGCTCGAGCTAAAGCTACTCTTTGCCTTTGTCCTCCTGAAAGACCGTAGCCTCTTTCACCAACTTTGGTTTCATAAGCTTCAGGTAATTGTGAAATAAACTCGTGAGCACGTGAAATTGATGCAGCAGACTCAATCTCTTCTTGAGATACATTATCGAGTCCAAGAGATATATTATCTTTTGCAGTATTTGAAAATAGAAAACTTTCTTCGAATGCAAGTGATACATTTTTTCTAAGTTCGTCAAGAGCAAGATCTTGTATGTCAACATTATCAATTTTTATAGTTCCACTTTCAAGTTCATAAAGTCTAGGTAATAGATATGCAAGTGTTGATTTACCAGATCCTGTTGAACCTACAATTGCAATCGTTTTCTTTCCATCAACTTTAAAACTTAAATTATTAAATATTTGTTCGTTTCCATATCTAAAGCAAACATCATTAAACTCTAGACTCCCCGAACCATCTTCAGGGAGAGAAAGTGTGTTTTCTTTTGAAGTAATAAATGGTTTTTCATTTAACAAATCCAAAATTCTTCCAGCTGCTGCTACGCTTGATGGAATTTCTGAAAGAAACCACGCAGTAATTCTTAATGGCCAAATTAATAGAAAAACATACTGAGTAAAAGCTATGAACTCACCAAGAGAAATATTCTCATTTATTGTTAAATAGCCACCCAACAAAAGGACTACAAGAGTTATAACCATGGGGATTAATTCAAATAAAGGAACGAACCTTGTTCTTAACTTTAGATAATCAAGAGAAGTACTATATATGTTTTCAACTGCGTCTTCTACTTTTCCACTAGCAATTTCTTCATTACCAAAAGCTTTTACAACCCTAATACCACCTAATTGCTCTTCAACTTCTGTTGTCATTTTTGCTTCAGCTTCTTTAACTTTAAGTGAAACTCCCATAGCTTTTGATGAGAAATTTGAAGCTAGCCACAAAACTGCAGGAATTGAAAGTAAAACTAGACTACCTAAAGGAAGGCTGAGAACTAATAAAGTAACACTGAGAATTATTAATAAAACTATGTTTGCAGTTGCTAGAGGTGCGATTGCAAATGCTAGTCGAACTTGAGAAGCATCGCTTGAAGCTCTCGCCATTAACTCACCAGTTGGAACTTTGTCATGATAATTAAATGCAAGCTTCTGCATATGAGTAAATATTTTATTTCTTATTTCAGCTTCAAAACTAAAAGACACATTCATACCGAAATATCTTCTTGTGCCAATAGAAACTGCTCTTGTGTATCCTGCTAATAACATAAATGAAAGTAAAACAACTAAGATCTGATTATTTTTAGACACAATGCCATCATCGATGATTCTTTTAATAATGTATGGTTGAACAACTACTAAAAAACACCAAACAACAGCTGAGGTCATGGAAATAACAAAATTTCTCTTGTTATTTTTTATTCCTTCTTTAAAAAAACCTAGAGCTTTATTGAATTCAGGTGTTTTGAAAACTTTGAACATTTTTCCATACTAATTGAGTTAATAATTTAAAAATTCTTTGGGCACAGTTTGTGCATTATTTCACAAGCATATTATTCTTTGCAACATGAGTGATGTTTTAGATAAAAAAATAGAAAACGTATTGGATTCAGCAGACAGAATGTTTATTGCTACAAGTGTGGGTGGCAATTCTTCCGGTGCATCGGTCTTTTTTAGTCGAGATGGTGAAGATTTAGTATTTTTTACATTTCACCCTACAAGAAAAGCAGAACAAATAAGATTGAATCCACGCGTTCATGTAGTGATTTGGCCAAAAGGACAAGAAGGTATTGAAGGACTGCAAATTGATGGTGAATGCTACAAAATTAAAGATGAAAATGAGAAGAAAAAAGCCTACGAACTAGTACTTAATACAACAGAAGCCTTTAAAGAGTTTATGGAAGATCAATTTCTTATTGATAACGATGTTGTCGGTTATTACAGAATTAAACCCACAACTATTAAATATGTTAACTTCTATCAAGATGAAAAGTTTGAATGGAAAACTTATCCAGGAAACAAAACTTCTGCGCTAAAAATGGCCTTTCGTCTTGGCTTAAAAAGAATTGGTCTTTGGCTCAGAACAATAAGAGCTCCTTTTCTAACAGCAACATTTGCTCCAATTTTTGTAGGTGCAGCTGTTGCATGGAGTGACTTAAAAGAAGCTGGTCTAAGTTCTTCATGGTCTTGGAATATGTTTTGGCTTACATTAGCTGGAGCTTCCCTTGCGCAAGTTGCAACAAATGCTTCAAACGACTATTTCGATCATACATCAAATGCTGATGAGATAAACAAAGTAGCAAGCCCATTTAATGGCGGTAGCAGAGTAATCCAAGTTGGGTTAATGACTCCTGGTCAAGTATTGCTCACTGCACTTGTAAGCATTGCTGGAACAGTAGGTATCGGACTCTACTTAAATCAACAGGTAAGTGGCGCTGTTTTTGGCAATACACCGATTTTATGGACTGGAATTATAGGAACTTTTCTTGCGTTGGGTTATACAGGTGACCCTGTACGTTTAGGCTACAAAGGTTTTGGAGAGATTGCTATTGCATTAGGTTTTGGACCAGTAATGGTGATGGGTGCGCATTACGTACTTACCGAATCAATTCACCAAAATGTTTTATCTAATTGGGACTGGGTTGAAGCTTTAATTGCATCTATTCCAGTCGCAATTTTAGTTATGTTAATTGTTTGGATTAATCAATTTCAAGATGCTCCATCTGACGCTGCTGTTGGTAAAAATACCTGGGTTGTTAGAACAGCTGAACAAGGTGAATGGATGAAGCTAGAAAAACCGATGAAGCTTTACAAACAATTCATGATTGAAGCTTTTGTTGCAGTAGCTTTAATTGGTGCATTGAGTTTCTTTTCAGACTTCGGAACAATATATGCTTTTATTGCATTGTTGCCATTAGCTCTTGTCTGGAAAGCNTTTAAAATGGCTGACGAATGGATGGTTAAATGGAACAATCCTGAAGCAGATCGCCAAAAAGTACCTTATGAACTTCTTCTAGTAAATGTTTCAACTATTGGGATACATTTTTTAACAAGTATTTTATTAACGGTTGCTTACATTCTTTAATTGCCTAAAGAAGCCAACTTTTCAAACATTTATAAAGTATACGACTTAGTCAATACAGTTTTAACTTTAGGTTTTGACAAATCTTGGAGAACTAAAGCTAGTAAGTATATTATTGGCAACCATGTGTTAGACCTTGGTAGCGGTACTGGGGCAGCATATAAGCAATTAGAAAATTTCAACGTTATAGCTTTAGATCCAGATGAAAAAATGCTTCAATTAAATAATTTTTCAACAAAAATTACTGCAAATGCAGAAAATATACCACTGGATGATAATTCAATTGATACAGTCTATTGTGCATTTGTTTGGAGAAACGTATATGATACGCAAAAAGCTCTATCTGAGGTGAAAAGAGTGCTCAGACCCAATGGAGTATTTATCCTTCTTGACATGACAAGGCCAAAAAATAAAATTTTACGTGTAATTCATAGAATTGGGACTCTAATCACTACAACTCTTATAGGTTTTTTGACATTAAATATAAGAGACTATAGATTTCTCCATACATCTCTTGATAAATATGAACAACCTGAAGTAAATTTTAAACAACATCCTTTCAACAGCATCGAAATAAAAAGAATGGGTTTGTTTGGATTTGTTTATTTAACTATTTTCAAAAAATAATTTTATTGATTTGCTAAGGCTAGAAGCAATTGTCCTACTTGATCTTGAGGTAAATTACCAGTTCTTCTTGCTACTACATTGAGTTCTTTATCAAGAAACACCCAGTAAGGAAAAGCATTCAGACCATACGCAGTGCCAATTTCTCTATCTAAATCGTAAATTTGAGCCTCAGACCATCCTTCTTCTTTTAACCAGTCATGTGGAGGGTAGTTATCCCTAGCTCTATCAATTGATGTTGCTACTGCAATTATCTCTACTCCATCAGGTATTCCAATCAAGTCAATATATTCTTGGACAGCAGGAACTTCTTTCTGGCAGTATCCACACCAATGAGCTAAGAAAAGGAGGACCTTTGCATTACCATTTTTTTCTAATGAAACAATTTCAGAATTTTCATTTGGTCCTGAAAATATAGGTGCTTGCAAACCTCTTGCAATATTATCGTCATTTTCTCCTGCAAACTCAGGAAGAAAATCGCCTTCAATTGCAGTTTCTCCTTCAGGTAAATTTCCATCTAATGGTTCATCTACTAAGGAAACTCCAATAGCAACTGCTAAACCAATTACCAGAATCACTAATCCAGCAATTATAAAGTTTTTATTCACTAATTTCCTTCCTCGATAAATCATAATACAAGAGTGACAAAAATATAGTTAAAAAAGCAGTCGCAGCCATTACAGGAATGCTTATAAAACCAAAAGTATCAACATATTTTAAATTGCAGGGTACATCAATAGCACATGATCCTCCTGACCCACCACCGTTTTGAAGGTATATATGATAAATGCCAATAGAGAAACCAACAAAGCTTACATAAGCATATTTAATAACAAACTTTTTAAAAAGACCTATGAGGAAAATCAAAGCAATTGGGTACATGAAATATCTTTGATACCAACAAAACTTACAAGGTATAAAACCAACTACTTCAGAATAAATTAAACTTCCGATGGATGAAAATACTGCAACACTAGTGGCAAAATAATAAAATTGTTCAGTTATAAGTTTATTGAATCGCTTTTTAGTAATTAGAAAATAAATAATCATTGCACAACTAGCCCACGCAATAAATGTAAAGAAAGCAAATAGTGAATTAAAAAATATTATTAAGTCCATAAAATAACCCTATAAAAAAATGATAGGCGGCTTACGCCGCCTATCACAAATTTATTTCTAAAGAAAAATTAGACTTTTTCTCCAGACTTGATTCTTGCCATACCAAGAACTAATACACCTAGACCAACTTTGTTGATAATATCAGCTATTGTGTAAAGAGTTTCTCTTAGGTCAGCCAAATCTGAGCTGACAACTGGTGCAAGATATCCTAATGGATAAATTATCCAACCAACAAGAATTAACTGCTTAATTTTCTCAAATTGTGCAGCTTCTGCAGCTTTAAGATCGCCACCTTCATTTTGAAGTTCTCTTAAGATATATCCATAAGCAACCATAGAAAGTACGAATCCGATCCAGTATTGATCAGATCCAGCGCTTGCCATTTCGCCGTAGTAACCAGCACCAATCATAACAACAGCAGCTAATCCCCATGTTCGGAATTTTTCAGCTGCTACTGCACCAACTGATGTTACAGCAATTACTTCAACTAACATCAATGGAACTGTAAGTACCCAGTCAACATAACGTAATGGAGTGTCAAAATCTCCAGACGCAAATGATACTGTCATCTTTTGGTAGTGATACCAAGCGATACCTGTAACAACTGCGGAAACGTATACTCCTTTTCTCCACTTAGGATCTACTTCTCTTGATGACATCAATAAGAACACTGTACCAGCCAACATTCCTACCTCTGCGACCATGAAAAGTCTATAAGTAAGTTCAGTCATTTAAGCCTACTCCTTTTATAATTTGATTATTTGTGAAATATTTCACATATCCACTGTAAATAGCTTGTGCATTTGTGAAGGATTTTTTATAAAGTTTCTTAGAAAATATGTAACTTTATTTTTAGCTTTTAGTATAGGAAGTTAAATTTTCATTACCCCATTTTTGTAAATAAGAATCTAACTTGAATTTTCTAGCAGTTGAATCTGAGGTCATGTATCTAATTTTTCCATAGATGTCTCTTTCTGGTCCCCAAGCTCGATCATATCTACCTAAAATCCAAAAAACACCAGAATAAGAATTAGGATCCCTGCCATCTAATGAGAATCTGTCATTTAAATTTATCATATAAGAAAGTGCAAGCTGAGGATTAGGAGTCCATTCTAAAATTTTTTTACCCCATAACATTCTTAGATAATTTTGAATCGTACCTTCCACTCTAAGTTGATTTTGAGCAGCATTCCATATTTCATCATGAGTTTGAGAATAAGTAAGTTCGTCTAAATTATATAAGTATTCTCTTTTATCACTTGAATGTTCAGCAAGTGTTTTCAGAGCCCACTCAGGTAGTGAAGAATATTGATTGTAATTGGCTCGACGAACACACGTATGGTATCCAAGCTCCCTCCAGGTAATTAACTCATCCATAAAACTTTCAAAATTAGCTGATCCACCCCACCAGCCCTCTCTTCTACCAACCATTTTTGGATTTATTTTTTCTAAAGACCATCTGTCATATTTCGAAATAACTTCAAAAACTTCATGGGTTGAAATATGACCAAAATGAAAATAAGGTGACAATCTACTACTTGCATCTTTTGATGGATTACTTCTATGTTGAGCATAGTCATCAAAACCATTCTCAATAAAACTATTCATTCGATTAATAGCTTTTGAACGACCTCCTTCTATGTGACTAACTTCAACAGACTTATCAATTTCTAGTTCATCTAAAAAAGAATTTATATCAGTGTTTTTAAAATCAAAAGGTTTCCAAGTGCTAAATAAATTTTCTATAGATTTTGAATTAAATTCTTTATTTAACTGGTTTAATGGTTCAGGTTCAGGGACTTCAATTAGAAAGTCTTCCAAGTTTTTATGTAAATACCTTCTAAAATCATGTGCTCTTACATACTCTTTCTCAGCCAATCTAATTGGAACTAAACCGTTTGAGTCAACTAGTTCATATCGTGTATTTATATCTCCTGAAGCTTTTGCAATCATTTGTGGAACAAAATATGTGGGATAGTCATCAGTAACTACAACAGATGCTTTTTTTGCCAATTCACCAAGTAAATGTTCTGACTCCTTTGGCCTAGTTTCAACAAATGGATAATAAAAAGCATTTGATTTTGAAATGGTTTCTGAAACTTCTTTCATCCCGTCAAGTGTGAACTTATGGAACCTTATACTTGACATTGGATAATCCAAAATAAGAGGTTCAAAAATTACCAATGGTTGAGATAATTTATTTGCCCACTCAATAGCTCTTTCTAGAGCAAAATTATATTCAACACGTTTGAAAGCAATCATCCAATAAACTACATATTCAGTCTTTTTAGTATCTGGCTGAGAGTCGTTTAATGTAGTTATTCTGGAAATAGGTACTTGAACCATAAAATACATTTTAAAATAAATAGAATTTTTTATGAACGAGAATATGACTTTATAATTTACAGAATTCAAAGTTTCGAGTTAAAATAAGAAAGTTAATTATGGGTGCAATAGAAATTTCAAATGTAGGAAAAGTTTATCCTAACGGTACTCGAGCTCTTGAAGATGTAAACATCACAATTGAAGATGGTGAATTTGTAGTTCTTGTTGGTCCTTCAGGTTGTGGAAAAACTACTCTTTTAAGAATGGTCGCTGGTCTTGAAGACATTACAGAAGGAGAAATAGAGATTGCAGACAAAGTTGTAAACGAAGTTGCACCAAAAGATAGAGATATAGCTATGGTTTTTCAAAACTATGCACTTTATCCTCATATGTCCGTTTATGACAATATGGCATTTTCATTAAAACTTAGGAAGCTACCTAAAGATGAAATTGATTCAAAGGTCAGAGATGCAGCTAAAACTTTAGAAATAGATGAATTATTAGAAAGAAAACCAAAAGCCCTTTCTGGAGGACAAAGACAAAGAGTTGCAATGGGACGTGCAATTGTAAGAAACCCTCAAGCTTTTCTTATGGATGAACCGCTTTCTAATCTAGACGCAAAACTTAGAGTTCAAATGCGAGCAGAGCTAGGACAACTACATTCTCAACTTCAAACTACAACTCTTTATGTAACACATGATCAAGTTGAGGCTATGACAATGGGCGATAGAGTTGCAGTAATTCGTAAAGGAGTTCTTCAACAAATTGATACACCTCGTGAGATTTATTTATATCCTAAAAATATTTTTGTTGCTGGCTTCATAGGTAGCCCTTCAATGAACTTTGTCTATGCAACTGTTTCACCTTCGGGAAAGTCTTTCAAAATCAAAATTGGTGATGTTGAAATAAAAACATCGACTGCACCTAAGACTTTAGCTGAATTTAAAGACAAAGAAATTGTTCTTGGAATAAGACCAGAAGCATTTGAAGACTCTGTTTATGCTGGAAAAGAATTTACTGAAGATTTTCCCGTTGAGATTACTCTACTTGAGCAATTAGGTTCAGATTCCTACATTCACTTTTATAAAGATATAAAACCTGTTCAAACAGAAGCTATTGAAGAAATTCTAGCTGATGAAGGTGAAGATATCTCTGTATTAGGTACTGAAACAAAGTTTATTGCAAGAATTAATCCAAATGCAACAGTTGAAGAAGGGCAAAAAATTAAATTGAAAATAGACCCAACCAAATTACATTATTTTGATCCTGAGACAGGCCTAGCAATTACTTAAAAAGAACTCTGCAAATCCTCAATTATTAATTCTAAATTTTTATAAGCCTCTTCAGAACCAAGGTCTATGTATTCTTTCAAAGAGGCTAATAGCTTATCAGCACCTATCCTTCTTTCCATTACTTCGCTGGCATCATATCTAAATATATCTTTTCGAAGTGCTTGCTTAGTTAATTCTATTTGCTTAATTAAAAGTTTATTTGAAACTAAATTATTGTTATTCATATTTGCTGGCACGTATGAAGAGTTTTCATTAAGCATCCAAGAAGCTCCAAATTGATCCGAAATTAATTTTTCAAAAATAATTAATGAATTTGAGTTATTGTTAAGTGCTACCAAAATATCTCCGATTCCAACCATCGCATCAGGGTTTTTGGATGAAGGAAATTTAAAGAAATCATATTCAATTCCGAATTCAGATCCTTCTGGCATGTAGTAGTCTGCATATTGGCCAGACCATGAAAAAATACAGTCTGTTTCATCACTTAATAAGTTTATGAAATTATTTCTAAACTCTTTTCTAACAATTCTTT
>BB_Man_B_Liq_inBBDRAFT_1000007_pt1 | contig 39273 bp, 62 predicted proteins | sample BBManParaguerPR_4_FD_10244 | JGI IMG/M metagenome (IMG submission 10244) | reverse complement strand
ACCATTATCAGCACCGTTAGCGCCAGTAGCAAACGACAGCTCACCGTAGAAACCGAGCTTTTCGGTTGCAGCAACACCAGCACCAACCTTACCGCTGAACACGGTATCGGTATCGCCACCGTCAGGGGTCACGATGCTGGGGCCAACTTGACCGTAGTACGAGAGAGCACCAGTAGCACCCTCATAGCCTACGTGCAGATCCGTTGTGGTGCCATTGTAGTCAGAACCAGTGAAACCACTGTTAGCCTCAACGTTCACGTAGGGACCTGCCAGGGCAGCAGCGGGAGCGAAAGCGAGAGCAGCAGCAGCTGCGAAAGCAGTTTTAATCATAATAGTCATCCAGTGAATTTACTTGCGGAATGGTTACCCGCAGATGGAAGGGGATTCGACAGTCCCCGTTTGTTTGTTTCGTGAGGCATCCCTCACGAATGCCTATTTATAATAACAGCACTCTTGGAATCTTGTCAAGTGTGCCAGTTGGATTACTTGGAGAGGGAGTCTCTGAGTGCTTGTGCTTGCTGCTCGGTGACTTGCTCTGCCTCATATTCTTGATGCTCTTCTTCTGTGTGTAGCATCTCATCTTTCGTGGGAAAGTTAACAGGCTTCATATCAATCCTATCGATCTCAGCAAGAGAACCACGATAATACTTTTTGATTTGCTTGAGCATCTTCCGACGCCCTTTACTATCTTGAGGATAATCCCTCAAAACTTTATGTAGAGCGGCGAGTTCTCGTGCCGACTGCATCAATGAGCGATCGGCACGAGTAGCACCAAAACCCTGTGCTTCTTTCATTAATTGACTTCCTCAATTGTTATTCTAAATCTGATCGGCTTCAGCTTGTAGTGCGAAACATACCAGATATTAGAGTCGCGATTATGTGACTCTTGATAAAAAGCATACCTAGGAACATACGTTTCAGAACCAGAATCTCCTTTTCGATTCAGTTCGATTTCATTTGGGAATGTAAAATTCTCATCATCTCTAGGCCAGTACGGTGTAGTAGCAGCACCTAGATCTTGATATGATCCTTTAGTTGGTTGCTTAGTTGGCCATTCTAACACAAAACTATCTCCTTCGATATAGTTGTTGCCAGAATCGATAACATCAAATAGTTCTACAGCACATCCCCATCGGTCATGATCTGCAGGATCATCGATGCTTACTGCATATGGCCAGAATGCCACCCTGACTTTTCCAGTTGGTTTACTTGCAGTCTGTGTTTCTTGATTGCCAAATACACCTAGAACAAAGTCATGGAAAAATGACATCTTACTGTATTGGCCACCACTCTGCCCTTTAATACCTCTTGCATACCAATCTTCGATAGTTAAGAGGCTGCTGGCACTACCGCTAGTGACGTTATTAATAAACCAAGATGTGAAACCAGAGCCAATAGAATGGTGAGCATAGTCACTCAATAGACCATTAAGATCGTTCGATGGTTTGCAGATTAAACCACGACCATGATCAAACAACTGATTGTAGAAAATACCCCTACCATCAGTGGGAGTTGATACAGGACCATCTTCATCGATAGTGGCGCTTAGAATGTGTCCATTCCTTTGAGTGATACCTTCATAATACCCACCACTATAGTAAGTATTATTCCAAGTAGCAGTCTGCCCATTGGCGTTGTTTGTATTTAGTTGCGCACCATTATCCCAAACGTACACTTTATCGGACCAATCTTTCTCATCGTTATCCCACAGCTGAATAGATAGTTTCTTAATAGAACCACCACCAGCAGAGTTAGTAGATATGACTTCTGTACGACCAGATACTAGATCATCATCAACAGTTGTACCAATGGTGGTTCCCCAGGGCGCCTCAAACGTATTGTCCGTCACATTAAACAAAACCATATTCAGAGTTGCAGTGCCAGACTGAGGACCAGAATCAATAGAATCCAAATCAAAACTTAGTTGATCCCCCTCACTAACTGTGAATGGAGATCCAATGTTACTACCAACATCAGGCCAAGTATTGACTTCACCAGTATAATCCACCACTGTGGATCCATTTCTCTTCATCAAGATATGAAATCTCAAATCTCCAGACTCAACTGTAGTTGTAATCAAACCATAAGACTTAAGTTGGTAAGTGGCACTCTTATATGCTTTGATTGATTGTCTCCTGTTCACTTCAGCAGCATATCCACCTAGACACACACCAGAGTCTGCATTTTGACCCTCAGTACCATCTGTATGGGTATTGTAGCCTCCACAGTTTGTTCTAGTGACAACTGCTGGTTGGAAAGTAGTATCAAATTTGTTTGTACTACATGGATTCTTCGGTGTGATAGGCATGAATACCTTTGGGGGGTTGGGAGTATTAAACAAATAGCACTGTATCCCCTCATAGGTATACGCATTACCTGTCGCTGTCACTTCATAACGTATCTTAACGTCATCATAATCATTATCCCCATCAAGAAGGTCTTCCCACCATTGCCAGTTGTTCCCAACCAAACGAGTTTTATTAGTCTTGTTAGGATTCATTCTATGATCAGTAAAGAAGGCATACCCACCTTCTGCACTACCAGAACTGACGGTGTACCCACCAACACCACCACTGAAACTTAGAGTATCACCATTGCTGATTCCATATTCATCACCATCAGGGACAATGAAGAATCCCAGATTATATCCCTTGTAATTAGCCAAAATACTTTTAGAGATAGTAGTTTCAGCGTAGTCAATATTCTGCTTGATGTTGCCTCTGATCACTTTGTTAGCGACAATTTGGCTTCCGTCTTTAGTGCTGATATACCATCCCCAAGAGTTCTTATATGCTGCTCCACCTTTCTTAACCTTATAACCAACAGTAAAATCAGACTGTGGATTGGTTGGGATTCTATAGACTTGTCTTTTCTTATTATACTTTGGTGGCTTTGGTGTTCCTTGTAGCTGCAAAGAATACATATGATCATCTGCAGAAGAACCAGTCCCCTTATAGTACCTATGAAGAGGAACAACTTCCTCATCTTCAGTAATATATGCGACACCTTTAGCAGCATCAGTAAAAACATAACCAAATATTTGGCCCTGAGTATAACCACCAGCGTTCATTGTTGCACGTTCACCAGCACCTTGGCTATCTGGTTCACCAGGATTAGTTGTCAAGAATGTATCATCTCTACTAGGAGAGTAAAATTTGTAGAGAGGAACAGAGTTCTCCTGTTTGCTAGCGAGCATATAGAAAGCAGGTTCAGTTGATACTCTCGTATAGCCTGCAGGTGCAGTAGGTTCTGTACCATAATCATGATTGTTGCCGTTAGTATATTCATACACAGCAAGTCTTTCTGGTAGACAATTCTTCACACAAATCTGATTGCTTGTGGAATTCTGCCCACGGAAATATGTTGTATCACAATCTGCGGCAGGAGTCTTCCACGTCCCCGTAACGAAAGGCTTAAAGATACAATCAAGCGCATTCGTTACACACTCTTGCCATTCGGGATTCTTAGGATGAGTATCAATTTCACAGTACAAATACTCACCAGTATTGATCACAACATACTTGTTGTTCTCTCTTGGATCTTCATGCTTTCTGACTGTAGGGGGGTTTGCTGCAAGCCCCTCCATAATCCTTTCACAATCATCCTTATCAGTGCCAGAACCTGTACTGATAAAAGGACCAACTGGATTCCATGGGAATGGAGGTAAGATTGTAGGGGCATTCAGACCACATACAGGAAGGTCTGGAAATAGCTCACACAACCAATCAAATTCCCAAGGACCAGTATCAATAACATCATTCCAATCTGGAATCTCTTCTTCAGGTGGAGTGATATCAGGCAGACCAGGATAACATCTCTGAACAATCTGTCTAATAATTTCTCCAGGTTCCTCTACAGGTGGAGGAGTAAATACACCCTGTGTATTCCTAGGATATAAACTAGCAACTTCACCGTCTGGGGTTAGTGCAATATCAGGACCATAACACTCACCTACAATCTGCCTGATAGCAGCACCAGGAAGGACCACGGGAAGTGGAGCTGGAGTTCCCTGCACTACCTTAGGATATGAACCAGGAATTGTGCTGTCAGGAAGTAAGGGGATAGGAGTCGAACTATAGCAGTTCCCTGAAGTCATATCAAAATATCATTTACCTCCTATTTAGAAAACCACCTAGAGATATCTCTAGGTGGTTTGAGTTAATCAATATAATTATTTTCACGCAACCACTTCTCAGTCAATGGAGTTGGTTTGTACTTCGTCCACATAGATCCAGAAGCACATGCCTCCAAAGCATCTTGAGTCATTCTTTCCGTTTTACCAGCCCAAGTTGCTTCAGCTTCCCATGGCCATGCGGACTTTGGATATGTCCTTTCTACCATTTTACGCCACACAGAAGGAACTTCATCTTCTGGTTTGATGATAGCAATCATACTATTGTCAATTGTCCCAGCCATACAGTCTTGTGCTGCGTGCCAACCCTCATGCCTCATAACACTCATAAGCACGTTGGGACGATGCATGTAAGCTCTATTCAGATAAAAGTCATTACTAACAGTATGATAGACGCCACGATGTCCTACAGGAAAATACTTTTGATCTGCCAGATAAACATCAACACCAATAAGTGTGAGTGCATTTAGCATTCTAGCAAACTCAACTTTAACTGCTCTCCAATCCGAATGAGGATAGAAAGTATCCAAATCATCAGCAGCGGAAATCTGCACAACACCTTCTGTACATTCTTTAAGAATCATACAACCCATGGCGTCCATGGTGAAATAACCTTTAGTTAGTTTTTGCTCTGCTACTGCGGGCGTTGCATGTAAAGAGCATGTTGTTGCCAACAGTGCTGCAAAAAGCTTTTTCATGGTAGTTTGATGGAGGTTTATAGTTATGAGGTGGCCGATAAAGATTCGGCCAAGTGTCATGAAGAATTTCTGTAAGTTTGTAGTTACTGGTAGAAATCATTGATTGCTAAGTTCTTCGCAGGTAATGGACTCTTGCTCAGCGCGGTCTACCATCTCTTCCAATTGCTCATCAGTAAATTTGGCAAAGCGTCGGAAACGACGGAACAGACCCCAGTAACGAGTTTCCCAAGAGAGATCGTCATTAAATTTATAATTAGATTCATCATTAGATTCATCATCAGAAAGAACAGTCCCCATAGGACCCTTCTTCAGCCTTGCCCACTCCTCATCACGCTTCTTAAACTCGTTATATTTATCTTGCAAATCTTCATTCATTGTGAGCTCATATTCATCACACACTTTTCGCTGGTCACTTTCATTTACAAATTCGTTAAACACCAGTGACATAGCACCACTATGAATAGATTTAGGGCACATTCCAACACACAGCAAGAACTTCTCAAACAACTTAAAATACTGTTTAGCGTTGAGATCACCAGCGGGTGCTGTTATCAGATAATGCTCTTCAGGGAGCATTTCATCATTAGCCCAGCTGGACGTACCATAAGTTGGTTTCCATGTGGCATCAAACTTAAATTGGACTTCGGCAGTGTAGGTCATTTTTTGCTCCTGTTGTTACTGGTTTTCGTTGTTGAGGCGCTGTTCTAGCTTCTCAATTCTATCACATAACTCCGTGATAACATCAATCAACGCAAGATAATTAAGATGCTCAATATCATCTCCAAATTCGGGGTCATTATAAGTCCAATGTTGGAGTTCTTGAGTAAAGTTGCGTTCAGTCATTGGTCTTGTAGATAGGTATCACAGAGATTATAGTATATTGTCCCCGTGCGTCAAGGAAATTAGCAGCAGCAAGTGCCATTCTCATCGTTTCATGCTTTTGAGTGCGGAACTCATTTGGATCTTCTGCTTTGTTATACTTGTAAGCAACTTGATAGTAATCTACAGATGATATACTAAAATTCTTGAGTTCTTCTTTAGTCATAATAACTGTTAGTGTTTCCGTAGTTGATGTAATGCCAGAACAAATCTCTCATTCGTTCTTCATTTGGAAATCCATCAAGGTGGTTCCACATGTGGTTCCTCCAAGACCACACACAAAACTCAAATAATGAAATAGAAGTCCAAATTGTCCATTTACGGAATGTATCAGTCATTTCCGTGCCTCCCAATACTTACCTTCTGGACCACATCCACAATAAGACAATCTCTTATTATAACAGAAACAACCACCTTTTCTTTTACCAGTGATTAGATTTTGACTCAATACTGGATTGAGGCACCTATCGTTTCCATCACCAGCACCCGTAAGATGGTTAAACCAATCTTTCTTATACCACTTACAATCCTTACAGAGTTTTATGTCAGTCATAGGTCATAAGGTTGTTGAGGGTCTCGTGTCCACAACTTCTTATAAACCAACCACTTCTCTTCATGTGGGGTCATTTCAGCAGACCAGTGCATTCCATCTTCTGAAATTGCGTCAAGATAGTGGATTTGTGTTCTTGGACAGATAGTTCTTGTGACAGATACAAATTTTACTTTTTCCATAATCAAACTCCGTCTGGTAGATTTCCTGTTATAGCAAGAATAAGAGCAATAATATTAATGATGACAAATCCTACTGGTAATGCCCCTCCAATTTCTTCTGGGCCATTCATCTTTCACAACCTCAAGCGATTCAGTCATCGTCATTCTCCCAGAAGTCTTTCCATTCTACAACAACATCCTCAAATCGTTGGACATCAGTGTAAGACATAACATCACCAAGAAGATCATCAAAGAACTCACCAAGAACCAAACTCTCAAATCCTTCTTGACTTGGAGGACAATCCCAATCATCAAACATTTTAGATGTAGGTGTATATGTAGTAGTTTTAGTGTAGGTGACTGTGATTGCTTTGAGTGGAATTTTAGTCATCGTTCAGATACTCATGTTGGTGTGCTTGGTATCGTAGCAGAGTAGGGATACAGGATGGGGTGATACCCATAGATTCTAACACTTCCTCAAACCAATCAGCAGTAGCATCAATCACAAACTTTGCCATGATTTCTTCATCATCTGGTGCTCGGTTGATGGCATTCTCAACCATCTTGAGAAGTTTAGTTTTGTTGTCAGTCATACTTCATCTCCTTGATAAGTGCTGTGAAGAATGCTATACGATCTTTATCGTATTCCACATCAACACCGAAATCATTACAGAATTTAGTAATACGTTTCTCAATCTTTGTTGGGTAGTAGAGATTGTAGAATTTGGCATAAGTAATGTGGTTGATGAACTCTTCCTTCATCAGTTCGAACAAACGAACTTGATCATCTTTATCAAACTCTACCTCACGATCAGTGGTAGAGTGTCCCTTAAATTTAATAATCATGCTTTGCCTCAATTTGCTTTACAATTGATTCCATTTCAGTAACAGTATCCCAGTTCCACATCTTAAGATTTCGTTTAATCATAAAACCAGTATCATCTTCATCTTCACACCACAACTTATTTTCCCATTCTTCGAAGAAATCATCTTCTAGGTCTTCACTAATACAATCAATATCACTCATCAGATCATAGATACGATCAGCAATCAGTTCATGCTCTACTTTACTTTTGGTGCTTTGATATAGCACCACCTCATCTTCCAGTTGTTGTGGGATGTAATTATCGATAATAGAAAAGAGATACTTCAGTTCTTCTTTTGTAAGTTTGAGCTCAATTTCCATGATGTACCTCGATAATAGATTTGATCTTCAGAAGATTATCATGAAGTTCCTGGTTAAAATCATACTCTTCAGACAAACTCTCTACATTATTGTCCTCGTAGTTGGTTTCCTCACGGATTTCCCAAGACAATTCATTCATGTATGCTTCAGTTTCATTCATGAAGTAATCAAGAGTTTCCAGTAAAGTCATTTGCCCTCCAGTTCATCAAGTTTCATATTCACAATACCAGTTGTATCAATCGTATTCAGATCAATACCAGCGTCTTGACAATCAAGGATAAACTCCATAAAAGCACTTAGAATGAGACAAGCACGGCGATGATCATGAATTGTGATAGTATCATGTGGCAGAGCAACATACTTTACCACATGCTCGTAGAGTTCGTCGTAAGTCATCGGATGTAAAGATGCTTTTTGTTGATGATCATATGATCCAGAACCTGTGCCAGTTTCTGTTCATATGTTGGATTGTTATGCTTCATACACTCCACATAAGCATCATGGAGACGAGCATACAAATCTTCCCAGTGGGTTTTGTCAATAGATTTAATCACTTAAAAAATCCTTGGAGAAAGAGGACGATAAAGATAATCGCAAGAACAGTAAGACCGATCAGAGCACTGATCCACAGAGGAGACAGCACCCAAACCCAGGGCCAAGTAATGTGACCAGTGAGTTTCAGACCGATGAAGAGAACAGTCAGCAGACCAGGGAAACCGATACCGCTGGAGGAAGAGGAGGAGTTGCTTGACATGTGTGTTTCTCAACTGAAGTTATTATAGAGCAAAAAACCACCCCCGTCAGGAGGTGGTGTGCCAGTTATTCAGGTGTCACTTCTGAATGTCAAAAGTCGGGACAGGTGCTCCACCGTTGCTTGGGATCATATACACTGTGCGGTTGGAATCTTTTTCACCTTCAGTAATCCACAGATACTGGAGATAAGCAGGATTGTCTTTCAGACTCTCACCAATAATTTGGTTTGCTTTTGCCACACCTTGAGCACGGATGATCTCTGCTTCAGCAAGTTGCTGGGCACTATCCTTCTTTGCTTGCGCCTCAAGCACTGCTACCTGACGAGTGAATTCTGCTTTCTGAAGTTCTGCTTTACCAGAAAGAGATTGTGACCACACATTGTAGATAGGACCACCCACAAAGAGAGTGACCGCACCAACAATCACAATAGCACCGACAACAATAGCAGCAGGGTCAGCAAATCCGTTTTGTTTGTTCATTTAGCAGGGATTCGATTGATTACTTGTATAGTATAGGGTCAATCAGCACTAGAGTCAATAGAAGAGTGCCAGTTGATCAAGTGTCCCAGGGTATCTTGTGTTCGTATAGATTCCCGAGAGTATCAGACGGCGAATCTGAATTACCAATCTTACTCATAAGGCGATCGTATTCTACTTCAGACACATAGAAAGTATATTGCTGTGGGAAATCACCCAATCTATTCTTTCTTTCGTCACTGATGGTTGGATAATACTCATCATCATATGGGTAGATATACATTTGATACCAACCATAGTTTAGTTCCTCAAAGAAGGCACAGCGATCAATATTATCGTTGTACTGGACAAATCTGAAGTTGATACAGTTAGCCCAGTTCCACCAGGAGTTCTCAATCCATTCTCTAAACTTTTCCATTTATGCTCCACCAAAAGTCTTGTGCTCTAATGTGATCATCCAATCTCCAATCGGAATGATTGATGAGACGATACCAGTGCCAGAATGGTGTGTGGGCAATAGGTTTGAGACCTATCACCCATTTATTCAGAAATCTCGGTAGATCCATCATCCAACTCCGCATCTGCTGTAAGATCTTTTAATCTATTGATAAAGTCTTCATCCATAGGAATAAGTTTCTCTTTGCCAGTCTCAATATCATCTACCATTTGTTGCAGATGCTCAAGAAATTCTTTTGGCAAAGTATCATCTTCTCCAAGATACGACCAGAAGCAATCATAACATGATTCATACGGATCATCATAGAACATGAGACCATAATCTTTCCAGTTACCAGTCATCAGATCCGCCCAGTTACGGAATGAATGATTGATGCTCTGCCAACCAGTAAACCAACAGTGACCAATCCAATAATCCCACCAATTCATTTTAGGTTTGTTTGGTGATGTTCCTTTAATTTCTCTGCTGAAGATCATTGTCATCCTCCCGAATAGATTTAAGAAGTTCATCAACAGTGCGATGAGCACGATAGTTTTGGATAATGTCCATTATACAGTATCCGAAGGCAAATCCTGCCATAAATGTAGTAATCATTATGCTACCTCATTTGCTGAATCATAGTTGTCAATACGCTCCCAATCCCAGGTGCGCTCAAATAGTCCTACATCAAGTCCTAGTTTATATACCCAGAACATCATGCTGATAGCACTACCCAATCCAGTTCTAATCTGTAGGTATGGCCAACCAGGATAATCATTCCAGGATACAGATCCCTGAAACAATGCCCAACGCTTTGTGAATAATACTTGGACATACCATTCATGTCCAAAGTCCTCACGATGAGAGAATTTGATTAGTTTCACTCTTTTACTTCCTCAACAATAGGTCTTGTGTAATCAACATCATTCCAATGGCGAATTGCATTCGCAACGATAGCAAGATTTGTAATTAGATATGTCGTGAATATAACAGTACGAATAACTGCAATTATATTTGCTTCTCGATCATCCTTTCCTGCTTTCTCACCAAGAGCTAACGCCCACAATCTCCATGCTGTCTTTTGCTTTTTCATCACCACCAATAGATGCCTGAATAATTTAGCACAAAAAAAGACCCCCTGCAAGGAGGTTATTATCTATTTTATCAAAACCTTAAGTCACTCTGCTTTGTAGATATTTACAAAAAAAGGACCCCGAAGGATCCTTTACATAAGAATGATTTAGTTATCAACCAATTGCGGGCGCGGTGAGAGCAACAGGAGTGCTGTCAGCAGCAGCGAGGTCAAGAGGGAAGTTGTGAGCATTACGCTCGTGCATTACCTCAAAACCAAGGTTGGCACGGTTCAGAATGTCCGCCCAGGTGTTGATGACACGACCTTCGTTGTCAAGGAGGGACTGGTTAAAGTTAAACCCGTTGAGGTTAAACGCCATTGTGCTAACGCCCAGGGCAGCAAACCAGATACCGACAACAGGCCAAGCAGCAAGGAAGAAGTGTAGCGAACGAGAGTTGTTAAACGAGGCATACTGGAAGATCAGACGACCAAAGTAACCATGTGCAGCTACGATGTTGTAGGTTTCTTCTTCTTGACCAAACTTGTAACCGTAGTTTTGGGACTCAGTTTCAGTCGTTTCACGAACGAGAGAAGACGTAACCAGACTTCCGTGCATAGCACTAAAGAGGCTGCCACCAAATACCCCAGCCACACCGAGCATATGGAAAGGATGCATGAGAATGTTGTGCTCTGCTTGGAAGACGAGCATGAAGTTAAACGTGCCCGAGATTCCGAGAGGCATACCATCAGAGAAGGAACCTTGACCGAAAGGATAGACAAGGAAAACTGCAGTAGCAGCGGCAACAGGAGCACTATAAGCAACGCAGATCCAAGGACGCATACCCAAACGATAGGAAAGCTCCCATTCACGACCCATGTAAGAGAAGACACCGATAAGGAAGTGGAAAACCACCAGTTGATAAGGACCACCATTATATAGCCACTCATCAAGCGATGCAGCTTCCCAGATGGGATAGAAGTGAAGTCCAATTGCATTGGACGAAGGAACAACAGCACCAGAGATGATGTTGTTTCCATACATGAGTGAGCCAGCAACAGGCTCGCGGATGCCGTCAATATCGACGGGAGGTGCAGCGACGAAAGCAACAATGAAACAGATAGTTGCTGCAAGGAGAGTTGGGATCATCAGTGTACCGAACCAACCGACATACAGACGGTTGTTGGTGCTGGTAACCCACTCGCAGAACTGTTCCCAAGTGTTGCTACCACGCTGTTGAGCGATGGATGCAGTCATAGTTTTAATAGAACGTTATTTTCTAAGTAAGGTAAACAAAGTAACGAAACATTAAAGATGCGTTACATTTGTTTACTTATTTATAGTAGTACGAATTGGTTTCCCTGTCAAGGGGTTTGGACAAAAAAAGAAGTGTCACTCGGACACTTCTTCAGTTGTAGGGAACTCATATGGTTCCTGAAAGTCAACTTCTTCCAGATATTTTTGATACTCAGCATAGATGGCATCAAATATTTGTTCAGGAGTAGCCCACTCTTTATATTTTTCCATTAGACCAGTAGCTGATCCTTGAGAAGTAAAATCATGACAAAATTGATAGCATTTCCTATCAACCACAACACCTCTCTGAATAAGTGCTGCCAAAACAAAACGTCTTTCTTGTAGACGTTCTGGTGAGTATCTCCAATCAGGAATCATAACAAACACATCTTAGTTTATCTTTGTATGCTGGTTTAACTCTAAACATAGATTCACATAATCTCATGTAAAAGTCTGCTTTTACTTTAGACAAGTTTTGGTATCTCTTGAGAGATACCCACTCATCTTGATAGTGAAATTCTATAGAATATCGTTCACCCATAATTTACGTCAGTTAAGACGCAAATATTTATTACCAGATACCAGGAATAATCTGACCAGTAAGAGCATATGCTCCCATTGCAGCAACAATACCAATCATTGCTGCCCAACCGTTAATACGTTCTGCGCGTTCGTTCATAGTAGTTAACCGTAATATTTGCGAATGAGGTAAGGAGTTACAAATAGTTCTCTCAAAGAGAGAACTTTGATTTTGTCTTTTTGTTCTGGGGATAGAGAACCCCATCGTAGGCGAGCGATAAAATACTTAAGCATCTTTGCGGGCATAGGTTTTCAGGTAGTTCAGGACAGTATCAGGATCGCTCACTTCATATGGATCGACAGGGCAGTTACCCACCTTGCCAGGCTCCTCAAAGAGTTGTTCGATCTCACCATCATTAACTACCATAGCATAACGCCAGGAACGGAAACCGAAACCTAGGTTCGACTTATTGACAGACATACCCATAGCGTAAGTAAACTCACCGCTACCATCAGGGATAGGTTTGACATTTTGGATATCTTGAGACTTAAACCATGCATTCATAACAAAGCTGTCGTTAACAGACAAGCAATAAATATCGTCAATGCCCAATGAAATGAAGTCATCGTACTTTTCATCGTAACCAGGAAGTTGATAGGTAGAGCACGTAGGAGTAAAAGCTCCAGGAAGTGCAAAAACTACAACACGCTTATTATCAAATATCTCAGACGTAGTGAGATCTTTCCAACCGTAGTCGCCATTATGACATTTACTACGGGTCTTAAAAGTAACTTCAGGTACTCGGGTCATGATGTTGTTTCAGTTCGGGGTTAGGTACAGAATCAATTTTTTGTTTCACAGGTTTGATAACAATGATCTTATCATTTTTTAACGTGCCTGCAACACAGACTTCTAGATCTAGATCACTCCAGTCTAGATTCTGAAAAGCATTATTAAGTTGTTCTAACGTAGTAGAGTTCACAGAATTCAGAAGATACCAAAATACAGGTTTCCAGTGAGAGCATATGAAACAAATCCAGAAACAATACCAATCATCGCCCAGCGACCATTGATACGTTCTTTTGCTTCATTAGGTGTCAGCATACCATAGTTATGATAGTACATGGTAGGCTCTTTGGCCCACATGTTTTGCTGACCACGATCATTAGTTGTAACAGTCATCAATTCTCCTTGACACTCATAACAATTTATAACAGTTTGTAACAATTGTCAAGGGAATGTGATGACATCATTACCAAACGCACCAACGGCACCACCGCAAATGATTGGATCTTCAGTAGTGAAAGGATCTTGACCAAAAGAATCTGGAGATAGATTGTCATCCAGTTCAGTGTGCTGATTATTTTGCTCAATGTAAACCAGACCAAGATAGTGACGCCAAAGTTCACTAAGAACTTTTGGATCTTCATCAATCTTGAGACCTGCAATTACTGCTGCCTTTGCAGCATTTACTGCGTTTTTATATGGTGTAAAGGTCATAATTTGCTCTAGGACACGCCACTTGCTTTTTAACTGGAAGCAAGAAACCAGGCGGGGTAACCCCATCCGCACCACTTTGTTTTAGGAACAAAGAAACCTTGGGTCAATTGACTCCACCACCTAGTTTTTATAGGGCAAGAACTAGGAAACTTTATCCCGACCAGTGCTGTTATAGACCATCCGTGTCTTGGTCTGCATCATCTCGTACATAGCAAGGAACTCGATCTGGATCCAACCATTTTGCATACTCAATATCTTCCATAGCAGTAGAACACTGCATACCATTATCAAAAAGATAGATATCATTCCATCTTTTTGTATAGTAGTTTTGTTTTTGCAAACGATAATCGGGCATACCATTGATCTCTAGGACTCCCGCCTGTATGAATCGGTAGCCTTCACGTTCCAGAAGAACCTTGGTCATGTCTGAGTGGCGACTGGAGTTATTGTAGCACGTCAAATGAAGTGATACCACCCTGTGGCGATAAGCTTTTCTGATGTGTCACTCTTCCTTCCTCGGTGGTGGAAGGTCCAGTCGGCAGGCCATATTACTGTTAATCCTTTTTCTGCAGGCAGATAAAGGTCCTGATGGAACCACTCCGTACCACCGTCAGGAACGTCGTTAAGGTAGGTCATCCAAACCATGTGTCGATATGTATTCGACCGAGAAGATGATTGACGTTCACAATGCCACAGATGGTATCCTCCACCAGGCTTATAGTATTGGAGGTTAAAGAACTCCTCCATTTTCCATTTATTTGTTTTTGCACATAGGGGAAAGCGATCAACATAATTATTCATCACTCTATTAACTTCCCCAGTAAATTGTCTGACCCTAGTATCGGTGATACCGATGAAAACAGGATTGTCCATCGAATCTTTGATGGTTGGGTCAATCATACCGCTGCCGTCGTCAGCAATAGTTTCCCCTGGCCACTTCTCAAAGATAGTTTGTGTATTATAAAAATCCACAATGCCATCCACAACTTCGTTATCAATTTTTTCTGTGTAGATAAAATCAGTACGAGGTGTCGCTAAGCGACCATCATAAAATATAGGCTCAGGGTTTAACTTCATACTAGGACTTCATCAGCAATCATATGATCAATAAGATAGGCATAGTCTTCCTCGACATCTTCCCCCCAGAACCTAACGCCTCTATTTTCATAGAAACGACAAACCTGAGTGAACAGTTCGGGATACTCTTTCTCCAGAGAAATGTCTCCGTTGACGGCACCCTTGAGGATTTGCAGAGAATCTGCAAACTTCTGTTGGATCGTCATGATCGCCTCTCCTATTTTGTTGTGTGTCGGCATGGATGCCGAGTGGGAGATACTGGGATCGAACCAGTGACTTATTGCTTGTAAGGCAACCACTCTACCGCTGAGTTAATCTCCCTGGCGTCTCAGGTAGGACTCGAACCTACGACCGACTGCTTAGAAGGCAGTTGCTCTATCCAACTGAGCTACTGAGACAAGATGGTGATGGTAATTATATCACAAATGGATTAAATTACCAACGAGGCATACGAGAATCGAACTCGTGATCTCCGCCGTGACAGGGCGGCGTCATAACCGCTAGACCAATGCCTCATATAGTCCCTACGAGAATCGAACTCGTGTCTACACCGTGAAAGGGTGGTGTCCTGACCGCTAGACGAAGGGACCAGGAAAGAAAGAGGAGAGATTAACGCCAAGCAGGACCTTGCACCCAACCAACTAGAGAGTGACGTTCACCGCTAGTTACTTCGGAAACTTGATGCCAGTCGTCGGAATGAAAAAAGATCATTTGACCAGTCGTCATGGGAACTACTTGATTGATGAGGGAAAACTCTCCACCCTCAAAATCGTTGTTCAGTAAAAGAGTGAATGAGATCTTACGGATTCTACCATCCATTCTTTTATTCGGAAACCACTCAGACTCATCTTGGTGCCAATCATACTTGTCATCTTTTTCATATTTAGTGAGTTGTAAAGGTTCGATGAAGTCAATATCAAAGAACCATTTTGCTGCTTCGTTAACTCTGTTAGCGTATGACAATACGAGATCATTAAGCCCTTGATCTTGCACAAAGGAAACTTTACATTTACGAATGCCATCAATCTCTGTGTTGTCGTACTTTTGATATCCTGAAAGGATCTGCTTTATATATGCAAATTCTTCATCATCTAAATCAACAGTAACATAACGATCACGATAGTTCATACTGGTATTTTTTAATTTTATCACTAACAACAAGTGCTTCTGCTTGCGCACCTTCCTCCACAAGCTCATGGAGTTTATCAATCAAAACCTCGACAGTGGTGCTCAGCATGTCGAAACCTTCCAGATAGTCATCCATGAATTAAAGTGCCCTCTGAACTCTTGTGTATTATATATGCAGGTCGGACCTCATGTCAAGTGCCCTGACGGCTTTCCTGCGATATTAAATGAAACAATAGTTCTAGGAACCTCACTCCTGTTCGGTTCTTGTTGGTGTAGGAGAAAACTTGGGAAGAATATCACATCACCCTCGCGAGCATCTGGAGTAAACTCCATCGACTCACCATTAATATAGTCGGGGAATGGAGAAAAGAACGTAGTCGGTTTGTGAATCAACTCATTAAAGTTAACGTACAGAACTGCAGATACTCCGATTGGTCCATGATTATGAACCCCATGCATCTGACAACTATGGGTAGTCTGATACCACATATTGATGATCTTAATTGGTAGAGGATATTCCTGCTGAAACTCCTCTAGAATCGGGTCTAATGCCTCTTTGACTACGGGGTAGTAGTGTGGAAGCTTCTGTTTCTTATTATTATCAAAGAAATCAGATTCCATATCATCCAGTGATCGTCTACCACTAGAACTTATTGAGGCTAGGGTGGATCCACCAGATAGAGAATCTAGGATTTTGGGCTTCCACTCATCCCAATTAGGGACACTAAACTTCTCGATTGGAATTACAAACATTTTTAATAAACCATTCAGCGTCAACAACCACAAGAGGCTTCTTTCTATTCTTCTTCATGAAGAGAATAGGTTCATGATCTCCAGAATTTGCACAAGCCTGCTCATATGCCTCATAAACATTCAGGCGTTCTACATTCTTACATTCTATACTGAAGGGGAACTTCTGTCTAGCATCTCTTGCCATGATCAGATCTTCCCCACCAGCGCCCATAGATCTGGACTCAATATCTTCTGGGTGAATATTACGATGCTCAATAAGCATATCCCTCACCCACTGCTGGAATCTACGCCCCTTCCCCTTTGCGCTTTGCGGCTTCATATTCTTTATTCATCTTAAAGTACATTTTGTAGTAGCGATTGCACGCTTCCCTAATGTATCTATAATCCTCACCATCATCACCATCTGGAGGAAGTGCGGCAAGTATTTGACAGCACCCTTCCATCTCAGAAATAAGTCTGAGAATGGTAATAGGACTTTCAGGGTCGATATTCCATTGAGATTTAATCGGCATAACCATCATCATCGTCATCAAACTGATACCCAAAGCGAGAGTTCTTGGGTTGTTTTAGATAACTTTGAGGGTCTTCCTTAATAGCATCTTCTAGACTCTGCGCCAACAACTTAAGGTTGTGGGCAATCATCTTTACCTTTTCATAATTCATAATGACATTACCTTTTCCCAATCTTTATTAAACTGTTCTAAACCTGTTCTCGTAAGAAGATGATCATACATCCCATCAAATACCTTTACTGGGATTGTACAGATGTCAGCACCATTCAGGAATGCTTTAGAAACTTGTCTGGGTTCGCGAATACTAGCAGCAAGGATCTGAGTCTCAATATCATGAGATACAAACAGGTCACTAATTTCGCGAATGAGTTCTAGTCCATCCCAGTGTTGATCACAAACTCTACCAACGAAAGGAGAAACATAAGTTGCACCAGACTTCGCTGCCAGGATTGCCTGATCGGCAGTGAATACGAGAGTCACATTCGTAGAGATTTCATTTGCCCAAAGATTTCTACAAGCAATCAATCCCTGACGAGTGCAAGGAAGTTTGATTGTGATATTTGGATTGATAGAAATATAATCATCTGCCATCTCTAACATTTCATCTGCTGTTTCACCAACAACTTCTGCAGAGATACTAGCATTCCAAGAAAATAATTCAGAAATTTCAGAAAGAACAACCCTAGGGTCTCTTCCAGACTGTAGCATAAGAGTTGGGTTGGTAGTTACACCATCAATCAATCCAGTCTCTACTGCTCTAGAAATTTCAGTTACATCACTGCTGTCGAGAAAGATTCTCATGGTTCCTCCAGCGGATACAAAATTATTTAGATAAAGGAAAAGACCCCTAGGGGGTCTTTGTTTTTACTTCTTAACAGGACAGTAGCCCGAAGCACATAGTTGTGCTACACGAAGTTTTTGTTGTTTGATCTCTTTTTGCTTAAGCAAGATAAGAATGTTTTTTGCGCTCATGATACAACCTCCACCTTCTCTTCATGCTTAATACCTCTCCAGATTTCTGTGACGGTCTTAACTTCACAATGTTGTTGATTAGGTCTTTTGGTAGTGTCGTATTTTACACCACGGTAGGTTACTTGTGCCATGTTTACTCCTAAAGAAATGGGATTATTAAGCCCCGTTCCTTCAGTCGTTTGCGTCCTATCAGTTATCCTCAAAACACTTAGGATCAGTCCCCTGCATAAATCGAGCAATGAACTCAATCTTTTCACCAGGAGATAAAGTTTTTGCCTCAACTACTCCCTGCATCAACCAAGAGAAATCATCACAAGACAAAAGCATCCTGGTATCAGGTTGAGCTGTGGCTAGGATCAAAGAGAATAACAACATAGGATGAACGCTCCGTTCCGCGACTTACTTGCGTCTCATTCACTATTCGCGAATAGCGAATGGGATGAACGTAAGGATAGTATACACCATCCAATAATATTTATCAATTTTTCTTGTAGCGTTTGTTACGCTTTCGTTGTAAAGGTTTATTGTTCTGAAGGTCTCTCTTCAGTTTCCTCAAATACCTCAAGTGGTCCTTGATACCAGCTGTTTGGGTCTTCAGATAACCAATCACCTTCGACTCGTCTGTAGTATGGTGATGTGATTCTGATTTCGTCAAGCCCTTCGACTTCTGATGGTCTAGATTCGATTGTCGGTTTTTCTTTTTCCTCGCCATCCCACTGCTCCTTAATTTTCTTTGCTTGCATATCAACTAAATGCATCTCTCTCTTAACCTTCCCATCGATAACCCACATCTCTATTGTACTAATCAATGCCTCTAATAAAAAAGAGATGGGAAACGGTTTCTTCGCCGCCCATCTCCTCAACTTCATAAAAACATTCTCTTCCCCGAAAGGAATATGAAACTCAAAGCTGAAATCCTGCGAATGTTTTTTCTCCGACATCCTGTTTAATACCCCCGATGACATAAGATTCGATCTCGGTCTCTTGGGGTGCATTTTGCTGCCCTTTGCTATTTAGCCAGTGTTCAGTCCAAGGAAGAGGATTTGTCTTTGCAGGAATGCTATAGAGAGGTTCCAGACCAATCGCTTTCATACGGCGGTTAGCAATCCACTCAACATACTGACACAGAAGACGCTCATTAAGACCAATCATAGATCCCTCAGAGAACAAATAATTTGCCCATTCCTTCTCCTGTGCTACAGCTTCAGCAAACATCTGTCGCACATTCTCTTTCTCCTCCATGGCAATCTGCTGCATATCAGGATCATCACCCTCTGCCCACTTCTTAAGAATCTTCTGAGTAAGAACCAGATGCTGAGATTCATCCCTAGCGATCAGAGAGATAATCTTTGCACTACCCTCCATAAGTTTTAGTTCACCAAAGGCAAAGGAGCAAGCAAAACTCACATAGAATCGAATACCTTCTAGGATATTAACGTTTGCGACAGCACGATAAAGCTTGCGCTTTACATCTCGCAGTTCACTGATAGCAGAATCAACACCTTCCAGAGCATGTTGCCACTGACGACCAGCAGCCCACTCATTTACACCATCCAGAAAGTCATCATATGCAGAGCAAACACTCTTAGCCCTAGCAATGATCTTTTCATCATCTAGAACAGAGTCAAATACTTCTGATGGGTTGGAGTAGACATTCTTGATGATATGTGTATAAGAGCGAGAGTGAATCTGCTCCATAAATTCCCACGCACCCATTGCACCTTCCAATTCAGGAAGAGAGCAATATGGAGAGAATGCCATGCCAGGTCCACGACCCTGCACAGAATCTAAAAGAATTTGATACTTAAGATTGGAAGTGTAAATATGCTTCTGTTGATCGTTTAATGTTTTATAATCAGCTCGATCTTTCTGAAGAGATACCTCTTCTGGTCTCCAGAAATATCCAAGTTGTGTCTGAGTCAGTTTATCAAAGTCAGGATACTTATATTCATCATAACGCTGCATACCCAGAGGAGCACCAAAGAACATTGGTTGCTTTTTGGTGTCTACTTTCTTCTCGTTAAATACCGTTACTCCCATCTTCCTCCTTAGGTTTTTTGTAGGTGCCAAAATTACTGACATAATATAAGAAACTGTTTATTCTTGGTTTGATACCAAGAGAGTGACAGACCTCCAAAAAGGACTCAAAGTCCTCTTGGAGATCTTCACCCAATTCTACCTCAACTTGTCTAGACATTACAAGCATCACATGCTTCATCATCAGCGTTGAGAAGATCATCAATCAGAGAATCGAGTTCAGATGCCCTCTTAATATTTTCTTCGACATCTGGATCTTTCTTAGCATCATAAGTGTTCTGATAATAAGAAGTCTTCCAACCATACTTGTATGTAGTCAAGAGATCTTGTGCCATGACAGAGACAGGAATCTCATTATTAGGATAATGCTCAGGGTTGTAAGACCAGTTACCACTAATAGCCTGATCAAAGAACTTCTGCATCACTGCAACAATTTTGATATAACCATCGTTAGAAGGCATATCCCAGAGGAGAGTGTAATTATTTTTGAGAGTTTGGTACTGCGGAACAATTTGCTTAAGAGGACCTTTCTTCGACTTCTTAATGGACAAGTAGTCGCGAGGTGGCTCGATTCCATTGGTTGCGTTTGACACAACGGAGCTGCTCTCAGAAGGCATTTGTGCCGACAACGTGCTATGTCTGAGACCATATGCTCGTATGTCGGATCGTAGAGTCTCCCAATCATAAAAATATCCAGGTGCTACAAGTTCGTCAACATCTTTCTTGTATGTGTCGATGGGAAGAATACCATCAGCATACTTAGTACGTGTGAATCCTTCACAGGCACCCTTCTCTTTAGCAACACTATTTGATGCTTTGAGAAGGTAATATTGGAATGCTTCAGTGAGTTTGTGCACTTCTGTCAGTGCAGCTGGATCATCATACCTGTGGCCAAGCTTAGCCAAGTAGTGTGCCAGTCCAATATAACCAATACCCAAAGAGCGGCGGGCAAGAGTGCTACGACGTGCTGCAGCAACAGGATAGTCTTGATAGTCAATCAGTTCTTCCAGACCTCTTACAGCAAGATCGCAAAGGTTCTCAAGCTCATCAATGTTCTTAAGTTTTCCTGTGTTGATAGCGGAAAGAATACACAGAGCAATCTCACCAGCGTCATCATCAATGTGTTGGATAGGATCTGTCGGAAGAGTGATCTCCTGACAGAGATTACTCATGTTCACTTTGTCCTTAAATGACGAGTGGGAATTGCAATGGTCAATATTCATGATGTAAATACGACCAGTCTCTGCACGTTCCTTAAGAAGATTAAGAATCAGCTCCTGAGCTTTGATCTTTTTCTTAGGCATATCTGGACATGCTTCATATGCCATATACATGGCATCAAACTCATCAGTACCAAATGCATCATAGAGTCCAGGCACATCATGAGGAGAGAACAGGGTGATATCTTCGTTCTTGATAAAACGCTCATAGAAAAGCTTACTAATCTGAATAGAGTAGTCGAGTTTCCTTACGCGATTATCTTCTGTACCTTTGTTATTCTTTAGTACGATGATGTCTTCGATTTCTTGGTGCCAGATTGGGAAGTGGACAGTTGCTGATCCACCACGGATGCCATTTTGAGTGCAGCATCGGACAGTTGCCTCAAACTTTTTGAGGAATGGGATAACGCCTGTGTGAGTAACTTCTCCCCCTCGGATTTTGCTGTTGATGCCACGGATGCGACCTGCGTTGATACCGATACCCGCCCTTTGTGCAACGTATCTGCCAATAGCCATATCGCTAGTAAAGATACTATCGAGGGTGTCATCGCTGTCAACAAGCACACAGCTAGCAAATTGTCGAAGTGGAGTTCTAACCCCCGCCATGACAGGTGTGGGAATGTTGATTTTGTGTTTGGAGATTGCGTCATAATACCTCTTGATATAAGAGAGACGAGTTTCTTCTGGATATTGGGAAAACAAAGTCGCCGCAATCAGAATGTACATGTATTGGGGAGTTTCATAAACTTGCCCACTGCTGCGATCTTGTACGAGATATTTATCTACAACTTGCCTGAGACCAGCATATGTAAACAAATAGTCGCGATCATGATCAATGAAGCTATCGATAATTTCCCATTCGGCTTCGGTATACCAGTCGAGAAGTTTAGCATCATAAACACCCCACTCAACGCCACGAATAAGTTGTGTATACACAGAAGGATGATTATCAGGATGATCCCAATAAACAGATTTCCGAAGGGAGAACAAAAGCAGTCGTGCTGCAACATATTGATAGTTTGGATTCTCCAAGGAAATCAGATCGTTAGCTGAGCGAATAAGAATTTCTTGGATATCTTTGGTCTCGATACCATCAAAGAACTGAAGATTTGCATTCATCTCCACTTGCGATTCGGACACACCAGACAAGTTCTTGCAAGCGTGCTCAACCATTACATGAATCTTATCAAGATTCAGGGGCTCAACTGACCCATTACGCTTGACAACCGTAATCTCGCTCATACTTTCTTCCAATCAGTAAACTTAAGTTTTGCTTCTAAACCTTTATAGGTGTTGTTCTTGATTATAGCAGTAGGATCCAATCCTGCCAATACCATGTCATTAATATCCTTCTGCTTAATAGTCTTTGGCCAGATAACTACTGACTCATTTTTCTCAATCGCTCTATCGATCCGCTCAACGATTTGTTTGTTTCTTGGTTCATTGTCGAAGATCCATACTTTTCGATAATCATAACTGCCAAGGTCAACATCAGAACCACACATGGCAATGCTATTGGGAATGAACAACGAGTCGAATGGTCCTTCTGTGACATAAACAGTTTCCTCAGGATTAACATTATCTAAACCGAAGATCTTCTCATGATCCTCAAACATCACCGTGATGTATCGTAACGTGCTTGTTGGCGCCAAAGAGCGACCCTGGATTCCAAACCATACACCATCCTCACGAATGAGAGGGATAATAATTCTAGGTCTATCATTCTGAAGATTCTCAAATGTTGGCTTCTTTGTATTTACCCACCTCTTAAACTTATCGACATAATAGATACGACTGAGATTATCTTCAGGTATCTTTCTGTCCAGCAAATATTTCTTGGCAGGGTGTTCTTTATTTAGCTCCGAGATTGGCGTTAAGTCGGATACATTTTTCTTAGAAAAATATGGAGTCGAACTAGGAACTACAAACTTCTCAACCGTAGTTCCTTTGCCTGTAGCATTTCTACGATACTTCTCTAGCTGATATTCGCCGTAAAGATCAGGTGCTAAGTCTTTAAGAAAGTTTGCAGTTGTCCTCCCAACGCCACAGTTGTGACACTTAAAGACCATCCTCCCATCCACTAGGAAGAAATAACCCCTCGCTTTGTTCTTATGCTTTTGAGAATCACCACAATAAGGACAGCGAAAGTTGTAAAGATTTGGTTTTACTCTCTTAAATTTCTCTAGTCGAATGGACACCCTATTGATATAAAGGTCATCAACTACGCTCATAGGGGACACTGATCTCTGTAGATATCCTATCAGGGATTGATTGTGGCGTCAAGAATCTCCCAAAGATATCGGGCGCTTTCAGGATCGTCACAGCAGCGAGAGCAATGCCAACTGTAATCCATCTAAACTTAATTACATCATCAATCTTCTTTTCCAGGGCATCAATTCTAGTCTGAACTTTCGTATGATCCTTTGAGTTTTGTGTTTTCAGATCCTCAAACATCTTAATCAATAACTGATCTGTTTTATCCTGATCATCAAGTCTATTTTCATGTCGCTCTAAGATTACAGCAACCTTATTGCTATTATCTGAAATAGTTCCAACTGCTCGCTCAAGCTTATCGAGCATTTCTTTAGACAAATCTTCGTAGATGTCGAGTTTCGACTCAAGGACTGCAAGTTTACCTAGACCAAATGCCATTTCAGTTACCCTTAATTGCTTGTTGTCTTTTATTCCAATAATATTTCAGAACTTGATTGGGATATAATCTAGTAACAGTATACTTATTGGCAATTTCGGGACGATAAATTTTCCTCAGTTCGATTTTGACTTGTGCTTCAGACTTACCATAGAAAATGAAATCTACTTGGCCATCCATGTACGAAACGCGAAATGGAATATATCCTTCATTTTCCTCCGTCTGAAGCATCTGAGCTGTACTCAATTCATACTTTCTTTTTTTCTTAGGACCTTTCCTAGTAAGACGAGTGACACCAGGCTCATGAGACGGGGGAAGTGCCGTCTCTGCGCCAGTACCTACTGAATTGGTTGGTGCTTCTTCGTTGATCACAGTTTTTCTAGTACAGACTGAATGTTTGGATCTATCTTCACATCACCCAATGATCCCTCTAGGTAATCTGGGTATCTATTGAGATAAAGTAGAAAGGTTTTTATAGCAGACCAATATTCTCGCTCAAGTTTATACATGAGTAGAGGTAGCGTCCCATCACCAAACACATTAAAAAGGACGATAAGATGATTAAGAATCAAGTTCGTTCTCAGTACCCCCGACTTTAAGTACCTCTTGAGAAGTCTCTTGAGGTACTTAAACTTTTTCATGTCTTCCATGAAGTCATCGACTGTCACGGAATGGGGATTCTCATAATATTTGATTGCAAATAGAAGATGATTCTTTTCGTTTAATTCATCAAAGTACATTATGAGGTTTTATAGTATCAAGCGTATGTAATTGTAGCGGTGTCGGAGATAACCTCTTCAGCACCAGCAGTAGAAGTCAGCTTCACGCGGAACTTATAACCATCGTAATCTGCCTTAGCAGCAGCAGTGAGGGTCAGAGTTGCGGTTGTAGCACCACTGAACACACCAGCATCGGTGACGTTTGCCCAACGTGTGCCGCTTGCGGTCTGACGCTGCCACTGATAAGTAACCGTGCCGACATCGGCAGAAGCGGTAACAGCAAATGTGCCAGTGAAGGGATCTGCCGCACCAGTCACATCAGCAGGCTGTGCACTGATTGTGATCGCAGATGCAACGTCAGCTGCAATAGGATCGTCTGTTTGAGTCTCGTTAGCGTTGAGATCAGGATTCGCAATGAATGCCAGCATCTCTGCTTTATGACGTGTCTTACCAGAAGCGTCTGTATAAGTACGATACGACCACCAACCAGGGCCATTAATACCACGCTCTTTGTTCTCCGAGAGAGCCGCCTCGGTTTCGTCAACGAAAACGATAGTTTCGCCAGCAGTTACTGCAGTGCGAAGTGCTTCGATTTTTGCTTTGTTTGCGTTTGAGTCAGTTCTCCCGTAAAGAGACATTTTGCGTACTCCAATGAATCGATTACCTATTACTTATTTATAAAAAAGGGAGGTGTTACCCCCCTTCCTTATCATCGTGCACGGATTGCCTCTTCTACTTTTGCGAAGAGTTCATCGTCTGCAGTTGTTTTAGTTAGTTTTACTGCCTTGCCAATAATCAAAAGGCAAATGTCGATCAGCTTTTCACCCAGTTCCGCATCGTCGGGAATCTTGGCAACAGCAGCATCAACTACCTTGTAAGCAAGGGGAAGAAGAAATGACAGCATGATTAGCACCTAATAAGGGGTACACCCTATATAGGTTCATTTGCGACCGTATTTTTTATCTCTGTCATGATCTGCAGTAGCCTGCAGCATTTTCATCTTCATACGATCCTTAGACTTTTTCTTCGCCTCAGAATCATCATAGTCACAACTTTCAGTTTGACTAACTTCTTCCTTACGTGTGAAGCTACCACTCACTTCACCCTTTTCATAACCAACACCATCACCATCATCGTCCCACCAACGCTTTGCTCTCTTCTCTTTATCTTTTTTCTTTGCAGCTTCTTTAAGCTCTTCCATACTAGATTGGATGCTGCGTCTAATTGATTCGGACATGAGATCTTCTTTCTTAGGGTTAATAGTTACATTGCCAACTTTCTTTCTGGCAGTTACTCGATTATCTTGATCTGGCTTCATTCATCAATCCCCATTTCTTTACGCCAGGAGTATCTTTCTTCACTCATGCGTCTCGCAACGCTACGAGCACCACGAGAAACAGAGCGTGCAACAGAACCAACTGCCTTTTTGATGCCCGACTTAATCTTATCACGAAGACGAACTCTGTTGCCATCAGAGCTGCTCTTCTTATCCTTACCAACGTCAGCACTGCTCATAGTGCCACTAGATCCTTTGGAGGAGCCAGAAGACTTCCCTCTAGCATCAGCGTAGCCCCTACGGAAGCCACCTGCAGCTGCGCCTGCAACCTCCCCAGCGCCGCTAGCAGCCTTCTTAGCCCCGCTAGCGACCTTCTTAGCGGCGCCTGCAGCAGCGGAACCAGCCTTCTTAGCTGCACCAGCGGTGGCAGAACCAGCAGCCTTAGCGGCGCCTGCGGCGGAGGAACCAGCAGACTTAACAGCAGAAGCTGCTTTATCTGCTGCGTTAGCAGCACGACCAGCAGCAGAGCCAGCCTTTTCACCAACCTTGGCAGCACCTTTCTTGACCGAAGAAGCCGCAGACTTTAGTGCCGCCTTCATCTTCTCTTTGCGAAGTTTACGAACACCAGCCTTCACTTCAGGCTTCTGTGCATTCGCTTTAGAAGTTGCGACAGCAGAGGCATAACGATCTTCAGAAAGAAGGGCAATGCCATCAATCATTTCCAGTGCTTCGGTCAGAACCTCAGCATCAAGTTCGAGAAGTGCTTCAGTGCAAATCTCTTCCAGTTCATCAAAGGTCAGCAGATCAATCTCGGCATCATCAAAATCGATAAAGCCTTCCAGAGTGAACTCTTCCTTGACGCAATTAGGAACTTCTTTGCCGCCCTTGATCTTAGTTCCCTTTGCTTTATAACCTTTCCAACAAGAAGGTTTATTAGGATCCATACCGATATTCTTACGTGCCTGCTTCAGACCTTCGGTCATTGCAATGTGAAGATCTTCGATATCGATATGCTCGCGCTGCATATTCAGACCGATATCCTCAGGATGCTTAGCAGTCTTTTCGCCCTTTTTACCAACCACTTGATAACGACCATCACTCTTTCTACCAGTGATAACCAGGGAGTTACCACCAACGGAAATAACTCTACCAATATTACGATCATCGGAGAACTTTTGCTTGTTCTTCGTAATCAATTCTTTCTCGATAGGAAAACCAGCGTACCCTTCGATAACCTCTACATGGTTTTCGTAAACTTCCAGTATGGCATCGACTGCTTTCTGAAGTCTTACAGTCGGTGCTGCAACTCCTTCCTTTACACAATCGAGGATTTTTCGCTGTTCTTCTTGAGTGAATCCCAAAAGGGCAGCGGATACTTTAATATCCAACATTATACTTGAGTGGTAAAAGGTCTGTTATTATTTATTTGCAGTAGTTTTTCTGAAATCCGAGAACTTCTTGATGGACTGACCAGGGGTCATATTCTGTACTGCCATTCTATATGTATCTGTTCCGACTTTCCAATCATTTCCACTACCATCATCAGCAGAATAATTAGATTGATCTTTAGTGGTATCTTCAGCAGATGCTACCTCAGTAACATGCTGCAGCCATGCACGATGCTCAGTGCCGTCAGGCATCTGGAAAATAACATAGTTAGTACCACGGTGAACAATCTCACCACGAAGACCAGTGTCATCATGCTCCACAATTGCACCAACCTTAAAGATGTGCTCAAGCATGTAAAAGTCACGGAACGTATCGAAATCCAGTTTAGGAGCATATTCCCAAACAGACTCTGCAACTGCTTTCTCTTTCTTTGCTGCTGGTTTCTTGGTAGCAGGTTTTTTAGCAACAGGCTTCTTCTCAGGTGGTTTCATACCATCTAGAACATGCTGCATCAGCTCTTTGCTGTGCTTATAGCCACCAGTACCAGCATGAAAAGAGTCATGATCCCCAGATTGAGCGTGTTTACGCATCTTAGAAGCAGAGAGATTCTCAATAGGATCATCTGAATCTTCCGCACGAGCACCTGCAGATTTGATCTGAATACTCTTAAAGTTATAGTGCTTACCGTTGTACTTTTGAGTCAGATTCTCAAACTCTTTCACACGATCATCACCAACAACCATGGTCACATGCTCATGACCCTCATCATGAAGATCACGAAGAATGTCAAAGATGTTACGATGCTGCTCAGAATTCTGAATGGCATCAGCATGATGCTTAAACATCTTACGCATATGATCAATCTTCTGCTCAGGATGCAGAGGATTCTTTTTGTGATCCTGAGAGCGAGAAGGATAGATACGATAGTTGCCAGAATCCCCAGCGTGTGACTTCACAGCATCAAGCAGTTTCCCATGACCAGCATGAGGTGGATTAAACCTTCCAAAGGTGATGGCAACGTGCTTATCCTGCACCTCTTGCTTCTTTGGCTTAGCAGTAGAAGATGCTTTCTTAGCAGCAGCTGCTGCTTCGATGATGAATTGACGGAAACGCATTAGCCCCAATCTTTAGCGACAGTGAAGTTTGCTCTGGAGAACTCTAGTCTATCAACAAGTTTCATGGCAATGCCATCCTTGATGGCCACAAATCCTTCTGGACTCGTAACACGATAACCATTCTCATCTTCCAGAAATGTACCAATACCCTCAATCTTTTTAAGTTTCGCAATGATTTGCTCTTTAGCAACCATCAGATTCTTAAATCCAGATAGAGCAGCATATACGGTACTCTTATTAGTATTTAGGTATCTGAGCGATTCTTCCTTTTTCTTTTCCCAATCCTTTTTAGCCTTGTCAGTTTTCTTTTTAGCAATCTCTTTGGTATACCTTTGATCAACAAAAGAAGCAAATCCCACTGCCATCTGCTGAGCGTTGGGTGGAATGCGACCCTCTTTGATCACAGCATTAAAGTAGATCTTAAACATAGCAGCATAGTCGAAAGACTTAGTACCACCACCAATAAGATCAAGAAACTTTCGTGCTTGAGAAAGATTCCTTTGTGCTACTGCAATACTATTGTTCAGTTTGCTCTTCTCCCCAGGAGAAAGATTTGCAGCACCATTGATATTTTGGAACTGGGCAGAGAACACTGCAACGTCTGGTACACCCTGCAGATCAGAAACATCAACACCAAATCCAGCATTCATCGATGCCATGGTCGATCCAGTGTAGTAAGTGTGAAATACGATACCAAGCTTAGATGCCGCAACCTTTTTACCAAGCTCAGTATCTTGCTCCACACAATATGTAATCGTGTTTGGACGAAACTTATAGCACTTCTTTCCACCCATAGAAACCACAGGAGGAGTTTCGGTATACAGAAGATCTCCCTGAAGAACTCCTCGGATAGGAAGCTTACTCAGCAGTCGATATGCTGCAATGAGTTTTGATTTGATCGGATGATCACCATACCAAATGTCAATATCATCCTCAGAATAACAGATCTTGGGTTCTGTCTTTGCAAAGACAGACTTAGTTCCAACAAAGAACATCTCCGTTTCGGGATCTATCCCACAGAAAATTGCAGGAGCACCATCCCACTTCACAGTAACTTTGGTATTGCCACCACCAGATCCAGTGGTCAGCATATCACGCAAAGAACCAAGAAAGTTCAGGGCATTTTGTGCACCAGCATATCCATTATTAAAGATATCGTCTTCCAGGTGCTCCAGATGAGTGTTCTTTGCCATTAGGGTTGGACTCCAACTTTGTCTCTGTAAGGGTTGCCGATGGAAGATTTTTCTCTCAGATAATAGTTATCTGTCGGCTTAAGGTTGTTCTTCAGGTGGTTTTCCATATAGAACTGAGGAATACCATTCGGAGCAGCAAACTTGTAGTAAACAACTTCACGCATCACAAACTCCTCAATCACTGATCTGAATGTGATCAGCTTTTTCTCAGAACTCAACCTCCGCAACATGATTTGACAGATCAGGGCAGCGATGCCCACAATTCCAGATGAGTGCTTGGGTTCGCTCCAGTAGTCGATGGCATCATTATAGAACACCTCTGCCAGGGACCACCAGCGGTCATGTACCAGTTCCACATCTGTCTCGTCTGGCTCCCCATCCTTAACCATCATATCAACATCACGAACAACATTTGATGGAAGTTCTCTAGAGATCTTTGGATCTTTAGCACACAACTGGAGGGCAAGAAACGCACCTTTCTTCACACTGTTCTCTGCAAGAACCTTCAGTAATTTATACTCAAATGTTTTCTTGTATTCATTAACCCACTTAGCATTCTTTGATTTGTCAAGAAGATCAAGAATATCTTGAGGTTTGACGACGTTAGTTGTCTTACTAATCTTTTTAACAGAGAACTGATACTGTCTATCCTGATCATCATAAAGCATGAAGTCTACCAGGGCATAGTTACCCTCAACAGGAATATACACACTTCCATTATTCTTATTCAGATCAGGGAATCCCAGCTTCTCAAGTTCACCAGATCCCCTCTCAAGCACACAAAGAGGTGCAATAATCTCTGAGAAGTCTTTCTCAATATCATTCATACAGTCAATATACTCAGACTGTGTAAGTTCATTGTATGCATCAACCAGTTCTTTCCTATCAACTGGTCCATGATGCATACAATAATCCGTAAGCTCAATTAGATACTTTTGTAAAACCATAGACAGATCATTACGCTTCATGATCGCCTCTTTGACCTTTTTATAATACGCAGAAAACCCCAGCTTGACGCCAGCAATGCCGTCAAAGTCTTGGGGTTTAAGTGGACATGACTTTTTCTTTTTACCAGTTGCAGTTGCACCAGGCTTGCCAAGCATGGGTGTGGAAATCCACCCACTCTTATCGCCATCAAAAATTACCTCAATTCTAGGGACATAATCACTACCCTTTAATGGCTTTACGTGAACTGGAGATCCTTTTTTAATTGTGGCAATTTTGTTTTTACTTTGTGATCCATCGTAAACAGGAATGTCTTTCTTAGCGTTAACCTCAAATCCACTGAAGTAATGTCGCTTGTAGTCATTCCACGCTTCTTTGATCGTTCTAGCCATCAGAGTGGGTGGTACATTCCGATTTATTTATTACTCACCAAACATAGGACCAAAGAAACCTTTGTCACCTCCTTTACGATTTTCCAGTTTATCAATGAGTTCATCCATACTCTTGAGCTGATCTAGTTGATGAACCATGTCTGCAATAGATCTACAGACAAATGGCTTTTCTTGACGAGCAGCAAAGGCAAGTGCATTGCGCAAACTTGATTCTGCTTCATTGATAGAGTCCAGTACGCTTTGAGAAAGTGCCATCAGATATCACCTGCTTTACGATTTTCAGAATGCTCAACAGAAAACTCACCATCAGGATAACGAGCAGCAAGCTTCAGAGTGTTTGCGTAAATAACATCATCGAGACGGAGATCAAGAGCAATACATGCTTGAGCAACATACCACATCACATCACCAAGCTCTTTCATGAGATGCTCTTTGTTAGCATCATTCCAAGGCTTACCTTGGAACTTAATTTTCTTCACAATCTCCATAAACTCACCACCTTCAGCAGAAATACCAGCAGCAGCAGTATCGAGACGCTGGATGTTACATCCTTGCTCTTCCAGTTGGCGAAGACGATCAAGATAATCTACGAAATTCTTGCTAGCTCCAGAGCAAGTACGATCACAGAAATGGATATACTTGTCAAGATCAACTTGGAACTTTTCTTGATCTTTTTGATTCTGTTGCTTTTCGCGAACTTTCTCAGCAGTATGCCATGCAGTGAAACCCTTTTGGTTGATAAACTCTTCGGGAGTTTTTGGAGTTTCATCAGCAACACGCTGAGTCTGTTCCTTCATAGATTCAGCAGCATCTTGGGCTTTATTGCTGAACTCTTCTGCTTTTTTGGCAACATTATCAGCAGTACCAGGATTGTAATTAACGTTACCAGGAGTGTCTTGAGTCATATCTTAAAGGAATCGAATTTACTACGGTTGGGTTTTACCTCAAGGATTTCATCATCCATCTCACCAGCATCAACGATGCCATCCTGAGCGGATTGATCACAATCATACAGTCTCATCTTCGCCCTGTCAATACCCAGGATGAATCGTTTGTGCATGGTCGGATCATTATATCTATTCTTCAGCTGCTTCACCATAATCTGCCCCATGTTCTCCAGATCTTCAGTAGAGATCAAAGCAAACATCAAGTCTGCAGTAGCAGGAAGACCAAAAGATTCAGAAGTATCTGTAAGTTCTACATCACTAGAACCATATCCACTACGGGTTGTTTGAGTGGCAGATACAACAGGAACATCATACTCTACAGCAAGTCCCCGAAGTTCTTCTGCGATTGCTTTCACAAAAGTATATGAATTCACAATACTATTTTTATAGCGTGCAGAAGAACAAATATTCAGATAATCGATAAAGACGATATCTGGAGAGAATCCTCTCTTCATCGAAAGCTCATTGAGGAGAGACTTAAAGTGCCCCACATGTGCACCAGCAGTAGGATACTCTTTAATAACTAAACGACCCTGTGTTTTCTTATTCAGGACATCGATCTTGTTTCTAAATTGTGCTTTTGTGAACAAAGGATCCGTCAATTGCTGAATAGGAATGTCTAGGAGGTTTGCATCAATACGTTCAGCAATTTTCTCCTCTGCCATCTCCATTGTAATGTAAAGCACATTACGTCCGTTAAGCAGACAGGCGCTAGCCATATGACACATGAAAAGAGACTTACCAACACCTGTCCCAGCAAGAGCGATATTAAGAGTCTTATTAGGAAGACCACCTTTCGTAATCTTGTTAAAGTATTCCAAATCAAAGGGAACCTTGTCTTCCTTCTTATGATAGAAATCATAGCGATCTTCTGCATCAAGAATGTAGTCGTGCCCAACAGTATCATCAAAACAAGTACCAAGTGCTTCCGACATAATATGCGGAATAGCATCTTTTGTACGAGTCTTATCTTGCCCATCTGCAATCTTGATAGACTCCATGAGAGCAAGATAAATCGCTCTTTCTTTACACCACTTTTCAGTGGTGTCCATCAACCATTCGTGGTTGTATTGCTGAGTATCTAGACGTGTATCAAGAAAGTCTTCGATCTCTTTAATAATCTCTTCACTGAGATCTCTACGCTTCTCAACCTCAATCTTCAGAGCAGTTGTTTCAGGAACACTATTGTATTCCTGCACATAATCATTGACCAATCCGAATAAAACTCGGTTGGTCAACATGTCAAAGTATTCGTCTTTGAGAAAAGGTAGAACTTGCCTACAGTAATTCTCATCTAGGATAAGTTTACTGAGAGCAATCTCTTCGATTTTTTGCATTACAAGTAGTGTAGATAGGTGACGATAATGTTTTTATCATTAGACTGTGGCGCTTTACCTGCATGAGGAAAAAGCCATGATGGAGGGAAAATCAAACACCTCCCCTCTTTGGGAGTAACTGAAAAATCTAACGCTGGAAAATAAGTCTCACCACCAGATTCTACATCATTTAGATAGAAATAGATAGCTAGAAACCTCCGTGAACTTTCATGGTTTAGAACATCAACATGAGGATCAAACCTATCATTCCCCTCCGATCGATAAGTCAGCAATCGAATCTGCTCCAAAGAGTTTTCTGGAGGCCAATAATCAGAACAACCAACTTCCTTCATATACTGCTCAGAATAATTCTTGATTGCAGAAATCAAACTATTCTGAACTTTTACCCAGTTAGTCTCGTTCTCCTCTTCAGCAGCAACAGTGATATTAAAGATCTCACATTGGGGATACCCTTTGTTCTCAACACGCTGCGATTCTACTTTCTTAGAAAGATCTATGATGTTTCTGCAGATATTATCATCTAGAGAATCATCATAGATTTTGATATAGTCTTTAAGATCCATAAGTAAACTCTTTCTTAGCAACTTCATCAAGTGCTTGCATCACTTCTGGGGTGAAATACTTTTCAGGGTCAGCCAGAATAGTCTTAGGATAAAGATTAGATTCACCCATCTTATAGCGATTCCCCACCCGCTCAAAGACTCCGTGCTTTTCACCCAGTTCCAGTAGTCCATGATACTTGTCAAGTCCACGTTCGTCATAAAAAAGTTTAGTCTCAATCTTTGCGTTTTCCTTAGTAAATCGGGACTTCTTAGCTTCACACTTGATAATGTTACCAACTACTTGCGTACCATCTTTCTCCTTCGACTTGGACAAATAGATAATAGTCGATGCAGCATACTTAAGTCCACTACCACCGCCCATCTCTTTCATTGGCACATAGGCACCAACCACGTCATAGGTATGATTGGTAACGATCATAGGAACGTTTGCTTTACCAAGCTTTAGCGTCAGAACTCGGAAGATAGATTTCACAACTTGAGCGCGAGTCATGTCTCGCGTGTCCTTTCCAGCTTCAGTGTCCTCAACTTCTTTAGAAGTAGAAAGCATACCAAGAGAGTCGAGAACAAACATCAGAGGTTTACGATCATCTTTCTTTTGATCAAGATACTTATCGATGATCTTAATTGCTTGCTGCCGAAACTCCTGCACAGTCACAACAGGAACAATAACCATTCGATTGGAGTCAATACCACGACTCTCAATCATGTCACGAGAGATTGCAGATTCAGACTCAAAATAAATGACTCCAGCATCAGGATCAGTATCGAGAAAGTGGCGAACAATGCTAAGAGTAAAAAAAGTCTTTCCCGTGCTCGATTCACCAGCAATAGCAGTAATCTTGTTGGAAGGAATTCCTCCAAAAATACTGCCGCTAACCAAGGCGTTAAAAAGATAGCTACCAGTATCAATGAAAGTTGACACATCGCCAGCAGCAATCCCTTCACTAACAACACCAGCATACTCATTGCCGATCTCTTTTACGACATCATTAAGAAAACTCATCCGAAAATATGCTCCAAAGTAATACGTTTTTCTGGTGACCAACCAATAGCGTCAAGAATAACCTTGACTGGGGAGAGGAAACTCTTCTCAAATTGTAGATCGTAATCTATCGATCCGTCAAGCTCAAACTCCCTAGGAAGAGTCTGGAAGAACGAAATCACATTCTCACCAATTCGATTAGGTTTCCTCAGATAAAGGTACTTAATTTTTTCTCCTTCCTGAATCAAAGGAAATTTATGTGTAAGTTTGAGTTGTTTCAGATAGTAGTTATACAACAAAGATCCCCGAACATGCATTGGGCATCCTTTGCCATAGATGTTTTTAGGAGAGGAAAACTTACCCATGTTGTTACAACTACGCGGGAAGGAAATCTCCTCAACTGGAAGAGACTCAAACTCTTTTCTGAACCTAGCGATATACTTCTGTACAGCTTCTTCAGTAGAAGTCATGACAAGATTGAGAGTTTCTTTAATGGCAGTCCTACAAGGTGCAGGAGTGGAAGACTTAACTGCTTCGATTCCCATCATCTTAAGTTTTGCTTTTTCATATCGAACGCCCTCACTATCCCACACGTTTAGGATATAACGTTTCTTTGCGGTCCAGATGCCTTTGTCTGCGATGTTCTCTCGCTTCATTTGCATCTTTTGTTCATATGCCGAAACATAATCCGCAAGTTCCTGATAAGAACGTTCGATGAATGGTTCCAACTTGTCTTGACAGATCTTGTCAAGTAGAGAAACAGTTGCTGCTTTATCGTCAGACTTAGCACCAAGAAATTTATTAACAAGAGGTCCAAGATTAAGATAGATTGAGTCAGTGTCAGATGCAATGACATAATCCTCCCCATCCGTTTGCAAAATCTTATTTAGATATCCATTGATTTTGTTTTCGATCCAACGAATAGAAACTTGACCCGAGAGAGTAATAGCCTCAGCGTTTGCCAGGTTGTAGTAACGGAAGTATTGGTTTCCGATGGCACCATAGGCAGAGTTGAGTTGGATCTTCCTTGCCATTTGGATGTTGTTGTATCGAGCAATATCCTTTTGTAGTGCCACGGTCTTTGCAGTTTCGTATTCCTGCTTAGCCTGTAGCATCCGCTTCTTATAAATCTTTCGTTCATCATAGATTCTCTGCATCATTTCAGGCAAAAAGCCATGCACATCCTTACGATACTGGGCGCCGTTGGCACACACAGCATATTCACCATCAATCTCAACTTCCTTATTAAGAAGTTTATCAACAGTCACCGATGGATGACGCCTCTCAACCAGAGTCTCTGGAGAGATATTGTACTGCATGATTAAGTGAGGGTATAGGGAGTTGAGGTCAAAACTAACAACCCATTCATACATCCCAGGAGTGGGCTCCTTAACATATGCTCCAGCATATTGGTCATCCTTCTTACTAGAAATTTTCGGAGGGACAACAATATTCCTTTTCTTCAGGTCATTGTAAATCAGAGTGTCCCACATACGAACCTGAGAGTACACATCACCAAGATTAACTTTGGCGTCATAAGCAAGAGTCAAAGCAAGTTCGATGAGCTTCATCTTGTCTTCCAATCGGTCAACAAGTTCCACATCAACGATGTTGTACTCAACAAACTTCTGCCAATCCTTTGTGTAGAACTCCTTAAAGTTCTCATATTCACTGTGATCAACTTTCTGCTGACCAAGTTCCACACTAGCAATATGATCCAGGCGGTATGATTCTTGTGCAGAATAAGTGAACTTCTTATACAAATCCAGATAGTCTAGAATTGTAACTCCACCAATTTCGTAAGCAATTTGCTTACGACCCATGTTGATAAACTCCCTATCCAGAACACGGTTCCAAGGGGAAAGTGACTTTTTCCACTTTTCCCCAAGAACACGTTCCAAGCGACGGCAAATGTATGGAATGTCATACAAATTGCAATTCCACCCAGTGATGATATCAGGAGTATTTTCTGTCCACCACATATGAAAATCTGAAAGCATTTCATGCTCTTTCCAGAAGACTCGATACTCAGTTCCCTTAGGAGCAAACTCACGAGTTCCCCAAGTAATAATCTTCTTTGTAATCAGATTCTTAATTGTGATGCACAGAATTTCTTCCTGGCATTCTTCCACAGAAGGAAACCCATTATCACACCCAACCTCAATATCGATCGTATAGATCTTCATGAGGTCCATGTCAAAATGGATTTCATCTGGAAACTTGTCGGCAATGTATTGATACACAAAACGATCATATCCATGAACCTCTAGTCCATCAACGTTTTCATACTTTTGCATGAAATCGCGGGCATCCCTAGCACCATCAAAGCGTTTAGGATGAGCATTCCGACCGTCTAGAGTTTTGTACTTAGATTCTTTCGTCTGATCCGAAGGAACAAAGAACAAGGTAGGACGACACTTTTCGCGAAACTGCACTGGTTCCCCATTGCTATATCCCCTGTAGAGGATATCATCGCCAATAAGAAGTACGTCTGTGTAAAAATTCATCAACCAACCGTCGCTTTGTACAGGTCCGCCAGACTGGCAGACGGATCAAGTATAGTAAAAATCAGGTCGGAAGTCAAGAAGAGATCGCGCTGATCTGTGAATTTAGGAAACTCATCGAGGTTCCCATCTTCAGTGACCCTGTAGCAATTCTCAATCAAGAGACTAGGCTCCTCATCCAATTCTGTTACTGTACCAATCAGATAAAAATCAGGAGAGTGTTTGAGGATTAAAAGTTTCAGCATTTGTCAAAAGTTCGTTATATTTTTCCAGTAGTCCATCATGAGGTTCATAGATCAAGGTGACTGAGGGAATGGGAACAAAAACGTAGTTGTTTTTACAAAGAGGAACATATGGATGAAACTGAATATCTACAGAATTATCAATGTTCTCATTTCCAACAACTTCTTGAGTCTCAATCAAAATCTCTTGAGGAGGCTGCATAATGATAATGCAGAATGGATTCTCAAGACGATATGCAAAGGGATTATTATTGTCAGGATCCCTAACCTCTCTCACATCAGCGATTACGTCCTCGCCGTTTTGCATCCTTACGACCCTTACGCTCATAATTCTTCTCCATCAAATTGTAATAAGTGTACTTAATCATATCCACAAATGCTCGACGAGCAGTAATATTCTTTTCGTCAGCAAGCACATGCACCATCTGCATAAACTCATCCATGAATTCTGGGGGGAGATCCACGGTGAGAGTTTCTGTGGTTTCAGTATATGCAGGGCATAGATTTACATAGTGATTCATAATTTCTCCACCAATAAAAAGAGACTCCCTGCAGGAGTCTCTTTAGTTGTATTAATATGTATGTGGTTTCCAGTCTGGATTCTTTCTAGCAAAATTTCTACAATAAGAATCAGCATCAACATCCATAGCGTAATGAGCGTGAGTATGCATCAACTGAATACCGATAAGAGATCCTCCGACTAAAACACAAAGGTGTGCTACTGGATTACCCAGACAACATTTGCAACGATCAAGAAATGTCATAAACTTTCAGCTTTTGGTGATCAGGAATAATCTTTCTCAATTCTACCACAAGCATACCGTTGCTGAACGAAACGTTACCAACTTCTACATCATCAGCAAGATTAAAACCTCTAGCGAAAGTTCTGGTGGATACTCCTCGATGCAGATACTCCTCTTCACCCTTCGCTTTCGCTGCCTTAGACCTGACTAGAAGGACATTACTTTCTGTAGAGACTTCGATTTCATCCTTATCCCAGCCAGCAAGTGCCATTTCTATCCTCCACTTAACCTCAGACTCTTTGATTAGGTTGTATGGTGGATAAGAATCTCTTGGTGTTCCTACACCATATGAATGCAGTCGGTAGAAGACATCATCAAGTCCAACACTGTATCTTTCTACAGCATCCACAACTGCATTAAGATCTTTAGTCGTAAACTTTCTCAGTCCAGTCATTTTACTTCCCCTTAATAAGCGAGATTAGATTTTGTGGTCCCCGAAGGCAACCACAATTATATAGCAGCGAAGAGCAAAAATTCTAGGTTCGGTTTTCTAGAAAACAGATTAACATAAATATTATGGCACATCCGTCAGGCGCAACGAGAATGAAAAAATATCTCCCCCTGATTATGATTCTGTTGGCGGCACCAGCACATGCTGATGTTACACATAAAATTTCCACCAGTGTGCAACTAACGGTAGATGCAGCTGCCTCCCAGGCAACCAGAATTGGGAGCACATACTCGGTCAGTGGTAGCAATATCACGGCAACCCTAGGGGGTCTCACAGCTCCTTCTGGGACGGCTGCAGCCACCATGAATGCTGGGACATACACCCAAACAACAGCTGGAGACTCATTTTCTTTTAGCGAGTCATTTACGGCAGGAGATGCGATCCCAACAGGAACCACCGTTAATAGCGG
>BB_Man_B_Liq_inBBDRAFT_1000006_pt1 | contig 41993 bp, 47 predicted proteins | sample BBManParaguerPR_4_FD_10244 | JGI IMG/M metagenome (IMG submission 10244) | reverse complement strand
AATCGGTGTAATTTTATCAAGCTCAATATTGCTTGAAGTTAAAGTAGAAATTGTTAACTGAGCACAGAGGCTAGCTGCTTCGTAGCCTTCTTCTATTGAAATTTCATTTGGAATTTTACCTATAAATTTTTTAGTATCAGTTACAGGTATGTGACCAGATGTATAAATAAGATTACCAATTTGTTTTATTGTTGTGTAGTTACCTATAGCTTTTGGTGCTTCTGGTAAATTATCCATCAGAAACAAGGCTGCCAATCAAATCTACGACCCTGTTTGAATAACCCCATTCATTGTCATACCAACATACAACTTTTAAATGATTTTCTCCGATTAACTGAGTTGATGATGCATCATAAATGCTTGAATGGGGATTGTTAAGAATATCAGTTGAAACTAATGGCACTTCTGAATATTCTAAAATTCCTTTTAATTCATTTTCCGCCGCTTCTTTGACCGCTTTGTTAACTTCTTCAACTGTTACATTTTTTTCTAGTTCTACGACTAAGTCAACAACACTGCCATCAGGTACAGGGACACGCATTGCCATCCCATCTAGTTTCCCGTTAAGCTTTGGTAGGACCATNCCAACAGCTTTTGCCGCACCAGTAGATGTAGGNATAATATTTTGAGTTGCGCTTCTTCCTCTTCTAAAGTCGCTGTGAGTAGTTTCGGCTAATGCTTGGTCGTTGGTGTAAGCGTGGACTGTTGTCATGAGACCAGACTTTATTCCAAAATTATCATCCAACACTTTTGCAATTGGAGCTAAACAGTTCGTAGTACATGAAGCATTTGAAACAATCTTATGTTCTGGACTTAAATCTTCATCATTCACACCAAGGACNATAGTTGCGTCTATTTCATCTTTTGGAGGAACTGTAAGTAAAACTTTTTTAGCTCCAGCATTTAAATGTTTGTTTAAAGAATCATTATCTCTAAATATACCTGTTGACTCTATAACAACGTCAATTTCTAAATCTTTCCAAGGTAAATCAGCTGGATCTTTTACAGAGATTAATTTAATTGATCTGTCACCAACCTTCATGACATCTCCGTCTACTGAAACGTTTTCATTTAAAATACCCATTACTGAATCATGTTTTAGTAAGTATGCTAGATTTTTGTAATCACCAAGATCATTAATAGCAACAACTTCTATATCTGATTGTTGTTCAACAATAATTCTTAATATGGACCTTCCAATTCGACCAAAACCATTGATTGCAATTCTTGACATTAGAGCTCCTGACTTAATTTTTTAATTGTGTCGATAATTCTGGCAGAATAACCCCACCCATTATCAAACCAAATAATGAGTTTTATTTTTCTATTTTCAATACCCATAGTTGCAAGTCCATCAACCAATCCTGATAGAGTACTTTTAACAACGTCTGAAGAAACAATTGGGTCATAAGTTAAGCCAATAATATCCTTTAATTCATTTTGGGAAGCCTTTAAAAGTGTATTGTTAACTTCATCGATTGATGATTCCTTTGCAAGGTCAATTGTTAAATCTACGGTACTTCCATCTGGTATTGGCACTGTCATAGAAGATGAAGCAATATTTCCTTTTATAAATGGGACAACTTCTGAAATAACTTCTGAAGACGAAGTGATACTTGGTATAATATTTTCTCCAGCAGCACGATTTAATCTAAAACCTTCACCAGCGACATCAGCAAGTCTATTTGAATTTGAGTATCCATGTACTGTAGTTAAGAANGCTCTTTCAATGCCAAAACTATCATTTAATACTTTTAAAACCGGTGCTACAGCATTTGCAGTGTTTGAACCAAGTGAGAAAACATTTTTACTAAAGTCAACAACTTCATCATTCGCACCTGGTACATAAATCTGAATATCTCCAAACTCTTCAGGTGTAGATGCAATAATAACTTTTTTACAGCCTTTTTCTAGATGCATTTGAACTTCATTGCTATTTTGAGGCTTTCCAGTTGCTAGAACAACTATATCTGTATTTAATGATTCCCAATCTGATTCGGAAGCATCTTTCCAATTATTAAATAAAATTTCCTTATTATCTATTTTTATTCCGTTTTCAGTTTCAATAACTTCAGCATTTAACTTTCCATAAATAGTGTCATATTTAAGTAAGTAAACAAGATTTGATTTATCAGCGGTATCCGAGATCGAAATTATGTTGATATCATCATTTTCGATGGATTGTCTTACTAGGTCCCTTCCGACCCTTCCAAACCCAACAAGAGAAACATTTACAATATTTTTCATTTTTTCTTAATCACTCAATAGTTGTTACAATCAACTAATAATATACCTTAAAAAAATTACATATGGATGATTTAAAGCAAATAATTACTTCAATGCTTTTTGGAGAAGTCTCTACTCAAGAATTATTAGATAAAGCTTTTGAGATAAAAACTAAAGAGTTTGGGGATGTTATTTCTTACAGTCCTAAAGTCTTTATTCCACTAACAACCTTGTGTAGAGATAAGTGTGCATATTGTACATTTGTTAAATCTCCTAAAGAAGGTGGAGTTTATTTAAACCACGACGATGTAATAGCTATTTCAAAAGTAGGAGAGGAAAGTGGTTGTTTCGAAGCACTCTTCACTTTAGGAGATAAACCAGAATTAAAGTGGAAAGAAGCAGCAAATCAACTTAATGAATTTGGATTTAATTCTACGCATGATTATTTAGTTAGTTCTATGAAGTCAGTGTTAGAAAGTACAACTCTATTTCCCCATGCTAATCCTGGATTAATGACTAAATTTGAAATACAAGATTTAAAACAATACTCTCCATCAGGAGGACTTATGATTGAGTCCTTCTCAAAAAAAATATATGATAAAGGAAAAGCTCATTACAAAACAACAACAAAATTTGTTGACTTAAGATTAGAAACTTTAAACAATGCAGAGGAAGTAAAATATCCAGTCACTACAGGTTTATTGTTAGGCATCACAGAGTCGAAGGAAGAATTGGTAGATGATATTTGCAAAATCATTGAACTTACAAAAACAAATACTGCAATTCAAGAAATAATACTTCAAAATTTTAGAGCTAAAGTTAACACCCAAATGAAAAACAATCCTGAAATCACTAATGATTTGTTTTTAAGAGCTGTCGCCACAGTCAGGATTTACTCGGCGCATCATGTTTCAATACAAGTTCCACCAAACCTTTCTACAGACCTCGATAAGTTTCTTAAATCAGGAATTAATGATTTAGGTGGAATTTCTCCAGTAACTTTAGACTGGGTAAATCCGGATCATTTATGGCCTAATCTAAAAAAATTGTCTGAGGATGTCGAAGCTACTGAGCAAAAACTAACTAAGCGTTTGCCAGTTTATCCAAGTCATATAAAAAAAGATTGGTTAAATGATAAAATTTTTGAAAAAGCCAATAATATTATTGATACAAATGGATATCCAAAAATTTAATTCAAATCGTAATATTTCTTTTTTGAGAATTAGACCTTGTGATAGCGATAATGAAATATATTTAAATTCACGCAAAAAAGAAGGTACTAGTTCGTTTGTTGTAAAAGACGATTTAAAATTAAATTTAAATAATATACACAGTAAAAATTTTCAAACTATTTCAAAAACATTAGATATTGACTCTGACTTTTGGTTTGTTGATGATGAAAACTGGAAAGAGTTTAACTCACTCAATTCAAAGAGGTTAATTTATACCATTAGTGACAATAAAGAAGAAGCATTAGAAATTCTCTCAAGATTGAAGCCTGGTGTTGTACTTGTTAATAATTTCGAACAATTAAGTTTTTTGAATAATTTAAACTTCAACAAAAGTTTCTACACGGCAAAATATGTCAATGAAATTGAGGAAGCTGATAGGTATATAAGTAATGGTATAGATTCAATTTGGTTAAGAGATTGGAGCATAGAGGATATAAATAAATTGCAAAATCAATCTGATTACAACTTATATGAGACAACATTAATATCAAGTAAATTTTCAATAAATGAAGCTCGTCAAGAATTTAGTAAGGAGACTTTTACTAGATTTCTTTTAACTAAAGACGTCAGGGGATATAAAAGAGTGGATACAAATTGGTACCCTGGATCTGGTCAAAATATTCCAAAATTAAAAAACTTTTCATTCAACAACATTAGTAATTTTGAAAGTAAAGATTTTGCTGAAATAATTCAAAAAATTCAAACAAACGAAGAAATCTCAGATGAAGATTTGAAAAATTTGTTCTTAACTTCTGGAAGCAAAGTAAACGAAATTGCAAATATCGCTAACGAATTAAATATTCAAAAAAATGGAGACAGGGTTACCTTTGTTAAAAATAGAAATATTAACTACACGAATCAATGCTATTACAAATGTGGCTTTTGCGGATTTTCAAAAGGCCCTCATAGTTTAAATCTTAAAGAAAAACCTTATTCAATAGATATTGAAGAAGTTGTAGATAGAACAATTGAAGCTTATGAAATGGGTGCTTCTGAAGTTTGCCTTCAGGGTGGAATACATCCTGATTACACAGGAAATTTCTATTTAGAAATGGTGACCAAGATTAAAGAAAAATTGCCAAATATGCATATACATGGTTTTACACCACTTGAAATTTGGCAAGGTGCAGAAACGATAGGCAAAAGTGTAGAGGAATATTTAACTCTTCTAAGAGATGCAGGATTAAATACTTTACCCGGAACTGCAGCTGAAATTTTAGACGATAGGATTCGGGAATACTTATGTCCTGACAAAATAACATCATCCCAGTGGGGTTATGTAATGGAAGTAGCTCATAGTTTAGGAATTAAGTCAACTGCAACAATAATGTTTGGTCATATTGATGATATTGATTCTTGGGTAAATCACTTTTCATTAATTAGAAGAATTCAAAAAAATACTAATGGTTTTACCGAAATAGTTCCATTGCCATTCGTTCACATGGGTTCTCCTATATTTTTACAAGGAAAAAGTATGACAGGTCCAACTTGGGACGAAGTTGTCTTAATACATTCATTAGCAAGAATTTACTTCAATAACTCAATAAATAATATTCAGGCAAGCTGGGTAAAACTTGGACATGATGGGGCTGGAAAACTATTGCATGCTGGAGTGAATGATTTGGGTGGTACGTTAATTAATGAGAATATAAGTCGAGCATCTGGTGCAGATCATGGACAGGAAACAACCCAAGATCAATTTATAGATATTATTTCCTCAGAGAATAAAACACCATATCTTAGAAATACTTTATATACAGAGTTTTCAAATCTTGAGAATGTGAAACAATTTTGATCACAGATTATAAAGTTATTACATTATTTCCTGAGCTAATTAGTTCTTGGAAAGAATGTGGTGTTGTAAATCAAGGCTTAAAAAAAGAGTTATTTCAAATATCTGAAATTGATTTAAGAGATTTTGGTATTGGAAATTATAAACAAGTTGATGACGCACCATATGGCGGTGGTCCAGGAATGGTCATGATGCCAGAACCGCTAGATGCCGCTATTAGTTCTTCTGAAGCTGATATTAATATTTTTCTCACACCAGCTGGCAAACAACTTGATGAAGATCTAATTACTGAATTACATAAATACAATAGAATTAATTTAGTTTGCGGTAGATATGANGGATTTGATCAACGAATATTAGATCTACATTCAAACTATGAAATTGCAGTTGGTCACAGTGTTGTTTCTGGTGGGGAAGTTCCNGCAATGTTTCTTATGGAATCTCTGATAAGAAAAATACCTGGAGTTTTAGGCAACCCAGATTCATTAAATTCAGAAACATTTACTGATGATAAGGTTGATTATCCTGTGTACACAAGACCAGAGGAATTTAAAGGAAAATTAGTACCAGAGGTTCTGCTTTCTGGAAATCACAAGGAAATAGACTTGTGGAAAAAGAAAAATTTAAAAGACATATAAACTATATTTGGCTTTATAATCTCTATCTGGAGTAATTATGGACTTAATAAATAACATTGAAAGTGAATACTTAAAAGATAACTTACCTGATTTTAAATCAGGCGACACCGTAAAAGTTAATGTAAAAGTTATTGAGGGAAATAGAGAAAGAATTCAAACTTTTGAGGGTGTTATCATTGCTGCAAATGGTGCAGGTGTAAACAAAACTATTACAGTAAGGAAGCTTTCATTTGGCGTAGGTGTAGAAAGAATTTTCCCAGTACATGCTCCAATAGTCGACTCTATTGAAGTTGTAAGAAAAGGTAAAGTTAGAAGATCAAAGCTTTACTATTTAAGAGACAGAGTCGGAAAATCTGCAAAAATTAAAGAAGATAGAAACTAAAAATTTTAAATACTAAAAAATTTTTTAAAACACTTACAACAATCCTTTTAGCTATATGTGCGGCTACTTTTGTAAGAACTGCAGTCGTTCAACTCTACTACATACCTTCTTCTTCTATGGAGCCAACATTAAATATTAACGATAGAGTTCTTGTAGTTAAAAACCACATTATTAATTCAGAGATAAAACCAGGAGATATCGTAGTTTTCTACTCACCTGACAATCCATATATACAAAACATTGGTGCAGAGTTTATTGAAGGTATCAAAATTCTTTGGAATTTTAATCCGGAANANTCATACTTGAATGCGGCAATCATAAAAAGGGTTATTGGAACTGGTGGAGACGAAATACTAATAAAAGAAAACGGACAAGTNTTTGTTAATGCTAAGGAGTTTACAGTATTAAANATTGATGAAGGAAGAAACTTTCAAGAACAAACCTACAATGTGCCANTAGGCGAATATTTCGTACTNGGTGACAATAGAGACAACAGTCAAGACTCAAGATTTATAGGAACTATACCAAAGAAAAATTTAGTAGGTAAAGCGTTGTTTATTGTCTACCCATTTGATAATTTTAAAAATCTAGATGATTGAAGATAAGATCTGGTCGGATAATCCAGAACAATTTATTATTGGCGCTGATGAGGTTGGTAGAGGTTCTTTTGCAGGTCCTATATGTGCTTCTGCTGTAAGAGTAAATTATCACCAAATGCAAAGCTTTCAACATGTAAAGGACTCAAAAAAATTGTCCGAAAAAAAAAGAAACGAAATTTATGAATTAGCTATTGATAATCAAATACAGTTTTCATTTATTGAATCCTCGAATAAAGAAATAGATAAATTCGGGATTAAATACTCAAACGAAAAAGTATTAACTAAATCTATAGAAGAAGTTTATTCAAATGGTGATGTTGTTTATGTTGATCATTTTAAAATCAATAACTTTCATTCCATCTCTTTAGTAAAAGGTGAGGATAATTCACGCCCTATTGCTTTAGCAAGTATTATTGCAAAAGTTTTAAGAGATAATTTAATGATTGAGTTTTCTAAAAAATATCCAGAATACTTATTTGAAAAAAATAAAGGATACGGAACAAAAGATCATAGGCTTGCATTGGTCAAATACGGGTTAAGTGAAGTACATAGAGAATCATTTAATTTAGTGCCCAAATAACAACAGCTGCTGTTAACGCGACAGCTAAAACAATATTTATATAATCTGTCTTGTTGGCTTTGTATGGTCTATTTGGATCAAATCCCATGTAAACATTCTAGATTGAAATAGATTAAACTTAGATTATGGTTTTAGAGTCAAGCACTTCAAATGAAATTCACTATATCCAATTTAATGATGAGGCGTCTTTAAATGCTATTGCTTCAACTGATTGGAAAAGCATAATCGATGAAGTAGAAAAATTTGAAAAAAGTGAATGTAAATATTTAGTATTAAAACATGTAAATGGCAATTTTTCTGCAGGTGCACAACTTGGTGAAGATTCTGTTTCAGCTATGGATGATGTCTCTAATGCGGCTCTTGCTTTATGGAATTGTAAAAAACCAGTAATTTCTATTGTTGATGGTATAGCTGCTGGAGCTGCTTCAAACATGTTGTTGCTTAGTGATTTTATAATTGCCACGCCTGAAACAAGATTTATAGAAGTGTTTGTTAGAAGAGGTCTAGTTGTAGATTTCGGAGGCTCATGGTTATTGCCACGAATAGTAGGTATTCAAAAAGCAAAAGAATTAATGATGACATCTAATGAAATTAATGGGAGTGATTTAGATAAATTAAATGTTCTGTATAAACTTTGTAATAGTTCTGAGCTTGATTCAGAATTTAAATTGTTAATTGATACTTTAAATAAACAAAGTTTTATCTCTATATGTATGGTTAAAGATCAAATACGTAAAGGGCTAGATAAAACATTCCAAGATTCCATAGATATTGAAACTAAAAATCAAAAATCTAGATTCCTTCATAGTGATGCTGCAGAGGGTATGCTGGCATTTTTTGAAAAAAGACTACCTGAATTTAAAAATACATTGGATGAATAAAATAATTGTATAAATATACATATAAATGAATATTTATGCAATACTTCTTACTTAAGAAAACGGAGGATTATTAATTGAAAAATAAAAAATCACTTTTATTGATTTTGATTTTAGGTCTTGTTGCAGCTGCATGTTCTACAGCAGCTACACCTTGTGATGAAGTTGAAATCACTACAGGAGAAAACGGTCTTCCAGATCTAGATGGCTGTGAATTTACATTTGCTGTTGAGAATGCATATTTACCTTTTAACTATGTTGACGCTGCAGATGGTGAAGCCAAAGGTTGGGATTATGACGTTTTCAATTATTTAGCTGAACAAATGAATTTCACACCTGTTTATGTTGCAGCTGCATGGGATGGAATGATCCAAGCTGTTGCAGATGGTCAGTACATGATTGCTGGTGATGGTATTTCAATAACAGAAGAAAGAGATAAAATTATCGATTTCTCAGATAGCTATATAGTTTTACAACAAAGAATTCTTGTTGCGAGTGGTAATTCTGATATTACAACAGCAGCAGATATTCAAAATGGAGACTTTAAAGTAGCTACTCAAAAAGGAACAACTAACTACGAGTTAGCGGTTTCACTTTTTGGAGCTGACAAAGTTGACGCTTACGACCAGTTTGATTTTGCTATAGCAGCTGTTATTTCAGGTGACGCAGATGCATCTATTGTTGATGAAGTTGCAGGTCTTGGATATATGGGTGCAAATAAAGACAAAGTAAAACTAGTTGGTGAAGGTCTTCAAACTGATCCATTAGGATTTGCTTTCCCAGAAGGAAGCCCATTAGTTGATGTAATCAATCAAGGTCTTGCTTTGATGAAAGAAAATGGTAAGTTACAAGAGATTAATGATAAATTCTTCTCACCTGGATTTACCGTTACATATGATGACATCGAAGATGTATCATACGACGAATAAATAAATAGTAATATTTAATTCAATAGGCACGGTTATCCGTGCCTATTGTTTTATGATGGTTATATATGATTAAGAAAATATTTAAAGCTGAAAACTCGTGGGCTTTCATTTTATTCTTCATCATATCTTGGATGGTTTACACAATCATTACTGGTGAAGAGTATCTCAAAGCATTTAAATTTATCATCCCTGGTATAAAAATTACTTTTGGCGCAACTATAGTTTCTTTTTTTATTGCAATAGTTTTAGGTCTGCTCTTAGGAATAGGAAGAATTTCAAATAATACATTTTTTAGTACAGTTTCTCGTACTTATATTGAATTCATTAGGGGAGTTCCAATTCTTATTTTGATATTTACTATTGCATTTGTAGTTGTTGTAGACGCAGCTAAATTTTTTAATATCAATAATGGAAATGTTCCTATGTTGGTCCGTGCGATTATTGCTTTAAGTTTATTCTATGCAGCTTATATTGCTGAAGTTTTTAGAGCTGGAATTGAATCCGTACCTGTAGGTCAAAGAGAAGGTGGTGCGTCTTTGGGTCTTAATGATAAGCAAACAATGAGATTCATAGTTTTACCGCAAGCATTTAGAAATATGCTCCCAGCTTTGGGAAATGATTTTATTTCAATGATGAAAGACTCTTCCTTGCTTTCTGTATTGGCTGTTCAAGACATAACTTACGCTGGTCGTCTTTATTCAGGAAGTACATTTAGATTTACAGAAACCTATGTTGTACTTACAGTTTTGTATCTAAGCATTACACTTCTTTTGTCTGGTTTACAAAGAAATTTAGAAAAAAAACTTGAAACTAAATAACAAAGTAGACCAAGAAAAAATACTCAGTATTTATATAGATGAATTAACAAATCTAAAAAATTATTCTATAAATACTGCCAAGTCTTACAAAACTGATATCGAGCAATATTTAAATGGAGAATTTAAATTAGGTAATTTTTCATTATTTCTTACTGCTTGTTATGAAAAAAAATTATCAAAGTCAACGATAAATAGAAAAGTAACTGCAATAAAAACATTTCTTATTTGGTGTGGTGATAAAAATTATTTTGACAAATCTGAAATAGAGTCAGTATTTAGTCTTAAAGCTGAGAGAAAACTACCTTCAATTATGACTTCGAATTATATTAATCAGCTTCTAGACAAACTACCTAAATCAACAAATAAGGAAATTAGAGACAAGGCAATATTAGAGATCATGTACTCATCTGGTTTAAGAGTTAGTGAAGTAAGCAATTTGAACTTAAATGATTTCAATGAAAACAACTCTATAAAAGTATTAGGAAAAGGAAATAAAGAAAGAATCCTTCCAATTACAAAGCGAGCATCAAAAGCAATCAAACAATATGTTTACAATTCTCGAAGTAATCTAAATATTAAATCTTCTGAAGTTGCATTGTTTTTAGGCGTTAGAGGTTCAAGAATTAGTGATAGGGAGATTAGGAGAATTGTAAAGCTTAGGTTGGGTACTTTTCCCCATAGTATTCGTCACACGTTTGCAACACATTTACTTGAAGGAGGAGCTGACTTGAGAGTAGTGCAAGAACTTTTAGGACATAATGATCCAAGTACAACTCAAATTTATACTCATGTATCAAAAAAACAATTGAAATTAAAGCATCAACAATCCCATCCAAGGGGTTGATTAATAATTACATCATATTAAACTTGCATTGATTAGACACCATGTTTGCAAGCTTCCTTGGTGAACGAAAGTTTGGAAGTCGCGAAAGCAAGAAACATGGGATGAAATAACCAAAGGAGAATAATGTCAACATCAATGAAAGACTTGCTCGAAGCAGGCGTTCATTTTGGCCATCAAACTCAACGATGGAATCCAAAAATGAGTAATTATATTTATGGCGCAAAGAGCGGCATACATATATTAGATCTCAGAATCACATACGAAGCAGTAGAACAAGCTCAAGATTATGTTCAAAAGCTAGTTGCAAACAGTGGAAAAGTACTTTTTGTTGGTACTAAACCTCAAGCTCAAGGTGTAATTGAAGAACAAGCAATAAGAGCGGGAATGCCATATGTTAATTTCAGATGGCTAGGTGGAATGCTTACTAACTTTAAAACAATCATTAAAAGAGTTGTGTATTTAAAAGAATTAATGTCTTTGGAAAGCTCTGGAGAAATTAATGCATATACAAAATCTGAGAGATTAAAAATTAGACGTGAAATTGAAAAACTCAATAAATCGATTGGTGGAATAGTTAATTTAAATAAACTACCTGATGCACTTTTTGTCGTAGATTTAGCGAATGAATCGACTGCTATTACTGAAGCAAAAAAACTTGGAATTCCTGTAATAGGACTTGCTGATTCAAATGTTGACCCTGAAGGTGTTGAGATAGTAATACCTGGAAATGACGATGCAATAAGATCTATCGAATTAATTGCATCTGCTATCGCTGATTCTTGCTTAAAGGGATCAGGTAAAAGAGAAGAAGTAGAAAATAAGGAGAGCGAATAATGTCTATTTCAGCTGGAGATGTTAAAAAACTAAGAGATATGACTGGTGCTGGAATGATGGATGCAAAAAAAGCACTTAGTGAAAATGATGGTGATTTTGACAAAGCTGTTAAGTATCTGCGTGAAAAAGGCTTGGCAGACTCTAAAAAAAGAGCAGATAAAGATGCTAATCAAGGAGCAATTGGCGATTACATTCATTATCAACAAGACAGAGCAGTAGCTGGTGTTTTAGTTGAATTAGCTTGCGAAACAGATTTTGTAGCTAAATCAGAGGAATTTAACAACATTGCTAAGCAAGTAGCGATGCATATTGCTGCAATTAAGCCTGAATTTTTAAATGTTGAAGATGTTCCAGAATCAAGAATTGAAGAAGAAAAAGAGATTATAAAAAAACAATCAGAGAATGAAGGAAAACCTCAGGAAGTAATAGAAAAAATTGTTGAAGGTAAGATTTCTTCGTTCTACAAAGACTTTGTATTAAATGAACAAGTCTTCTGCAATCCTGAGTTTTATGAAGGTAAAGTTGGAACAATGATTGAAGAGCTTTCAGGAAAATTAGGGGAAAAAATTTATATTAAAAAATTCTCAAGAATTGAGGTTGGTGCTTAATTGAGTAGAATTCTTTTAAAACTCTCTGGAGAATCATTTGCAAATCAGGACTCAAATTTTGGTATTGACCCAGAGATAATTGAGAGAATTGCTGGCGAAATTACCAAGGCTAATAATCAAGGGATTGAGATTGGCGTCGTAGTTGGTGGTGGTAACTTTTTTAGAGGTGTTCAGGAATCTGCAAAAAACATGGCGCAAGCTAATGCTGATTATATGGGTATGTTAGCAACTGTAATTAATGCAGTTGCCCTTAAAGATGCACTTGATAAAAATGGCACACAAACTCGAGTGCAATCTGCAATTACCATGACAGCAGTTGCTGAACCTTATATAAGACTTCGAGCAATAAGGCATTTAGAAAAAGGACGAGTAGTAATATTTGCAGCTGGAACAGGCAATCCGTACTTTACTACAGATACAGCAGCATCATTAAGAGCTGCAGAAATAGACGCAAACTTGATGCTTAAATCTACAAGAGTTGACGGTGTTTTTGATAAAGATCCTGAACAGCACGCAGATGCTCAGAAATTTGATGAAATATCTTACAAAAAAGTTTTAGATCAAAAACTAAAAGTGATGGACTTAACAGCTATTACTTTATGTGAAGAGAATGAAATGCAAGTTAGAGTTTTTGATGGAACAAAACAAGACAACATATTTAAAGCTTTAAGTGGAGAATCCATAGGAACCTTAATAAAATAGCAATATGAGTGAAGCTTTAATCCAACAAGTTGAAGAAAAAATGGCAGGCTCAATCAATCATCTAGTTGATGAATTTTCTAGCATCCGTACTGGAAGAGCTAACCCAGCACTAGTAGACAAACTTAATGTTGAGTATTACGGTACAAAGACTCCTTTACAGCAACTGGCAACGATTTCTGTACCAGATCCAAAGTTGCTAGTTATCCAACCTTTCGATAAAGGTGCTTTAGATGAAATTGAAAAAGCTGTTATAAATGCTGACATAGGTTTAAATCCTGTAAACGATGGTGAAGTTATAAGAATTCCAATCCCTCCATTATCTGAGGAGAGAAGAAAAGAACTTGGAAAAGTTGCATCAAAAGCAGCTGAAGATACCAAAGTCGGTGTTAGAAACCATAGAAGATTTGGTATTGATGAAATTACTAAATTAAAAGATGATCATTCTGCAGATGAAATTAAAAGACTTGAATCAAGAGTCCAAGACTTAACAGATAAATATGTTGTTAAGATTGATGAACTACTTTCAGTAAAGCAGAATGAATTACTTGAGGTTTAACCACAAACAACAGTCAGACAATGAAGGTACTTTTTGGCCTGGGTACATAGAGATTCCAGAGGAAATCCAAGATGATGATTCTGAAGAAAATCTAAATACTAACTTTTCATCGAATCCCAGAGTTTACACAGGGCTTGGATTGCTATTAATAGTTGTTTTATTTTTTTTAAACAAAAATTCTGCGTTTATTTTATTAGTAGTTGTGGGACTAATTGCCTCAAAGGAGTGGTTTGATATTTTTGAATACGGGATTGTAATACCATATCCACTATTAATTTATGCAGCTCTTGCTCCACTAGTAATAACTTTTTTTTATGGATTAGATAATCTCCACATACCACTATTCATTTTTCCTATTGGAGTAATTGTTTATACTGGGACATTTATTTCTTATGGAATATACGATAAGTTTGGTTCTTCTTTTTTGTTCCTAATTTGGTTTGGTACGGGTTTGGCGTGTATTGGGTACACATTAAGTAATATTTCACCAACTTTTACACTTCTTGCTCTTATATCAATATCTTTATCTGATATAGCCGCTTACGAATTTGGTAGACGATTTGGAAAAAGAAAACTTGCTGAATCAATTTCTCCAAATAAAACCATAGAAGGATTTCTTATGGGCTTATTAGCTGGTGGCATCTCTATGACTTTTGTATTGAGTAATTATTTAGATCTTTCCATAACACAATCAATTATTGTTGCATTGATGTTTGTATCATTTGGTACGATTGGAGACTTGTTTGAATCCAGGATTAAAAGATCAGTCGAAATAAAAGATTCTAGTTCACTTCTTCCAGGACATGGAGGAGTGCTTGATAGGATAGACTCGCAGTTAATAAGCTTCCCATTGCTAGTCTTTGTAATTGAGTTTTTAGATTTAATTTAAAAAGTGTAATAATTAAGTATGAATGGAATACTCACAATAGTATTGCTGACTGTATTTGTTGTCTTACACGAACTTGGACACTACATATCTGCAAAGAGATCTAAAGTTGCTGTTTCTGAATTTTTTGTTGGATTTGGACCTCGATTGTTTTCATTTAAAAGAAATAAGACAGAATATGGTCTTAAAGCTCTTCTTTTAGGGGGTTATGTAAAAATTCCTGGAATGGATGAAAATGATGAAGCTGAAGGTTATAACCAAGATGAACTTTTTCATAATGCAAAATGGACCCAAAAGCTTTACATAGCTTCATCAGGTATTTTAATTAATTTTGCTATTGCATGGATAATTTTGTTTTCAATATTTGTTTTTCATGGAATTGAACAACCTACATTACAAATTAGTTCAATTGGTGATTCATCTGTTGATGCTACATATGATTCACCATCAAAAAAAGCTGGTTTACTAGAAGGCGATGTTATTAAAACATTTAATGGTCAAGAAGTTGAATCCTGGGAAGAGCTAGTTAGCCAAATTCAAATAAATGGTAATAACGAGGTTTCAATAGGTTATCTAAGAAATGGTCAATTGTATTTAACAACTACAGTGCTTGAAGAAAGATTAATTGGAAATACTACTAGTGGCTATTTAGGAGTGTCTCCAACAGTAGAACTTCAAAGATTAAATCCTTTCGAAGCCGTAATCTCAACAACTTTGATTGAAATTGACATGACACTAGCTGCAGTAGACGGTATTTTTACTTTATTTAGTCCCCAAAATATTCAAACTTTACTAGGCACCTATACCGGACAAGAAGTTCCTGATGAAGTAAGACCGTTAAGCCCTGTAGGTTTAGCTCAAGCTGGAAGCCAAATTGCTGAAGGTGGGTATGTAAATCTTTTTAGCCTCTTGGCGTTTGTAAATATATTTTTAGCTGTATTTAATTCAATTCCACTCATTCCTCTAGATGGTGGGAGAATTGTTTTAGCGTTGATAGAAGGCTTAACAGGTAAAAAAGTTTCTGATAGAAAGCTTTATCCAGTTGCTGCTTTTGTAGTATTTATTTTTATATTTTTAGGTGTCACTGCATTTTATTTAGACATTACTCAACCTATAAGATTATGAAAGATCGAAGAAAAACAACCCAACTTCATGTTGGAAATGTAGGTGTAGGCTCTGATTTTCCTGTTTCGGTTCAGTCTATGACCACTACAAAAACTAGAGAAACTGATGAAACCTTAGGTCAAATTTATGAACTTGCTTCGAATGGTGCAGACATAGTAAGAGTAACTTGTAATGAAATTGAAGCAGCAGAGTCTTTGGTTAAGATTTGTACAAGAAGTCCAGTTCCAATAATTGCCGATATACATTTTCAATATAAATTAGCACTTGCTGCTATCGAAGCTGGTGTCCAAGGTTTAAGACTTAATCCTGGAAATATAAGAAATGAAAATCAAATCAAACAAGTAGCGAAAGAATGTTTGTCAGCAGGAATACCTATAAGAATAGGAGTAAATGCAGGATCTCTAGACAAAGATTTACTCGAAAAATATGGTGAAGCAACCCCAGAAGCCTTGGTTGAATCTGCATTATTAGAAGCAAGATATTTAGAAGAAGTAGATTTTCATGATATAAAAATATCTGTCAAGCATTCAAATGTACCTTTAATGGTTGAATCTTATAGGCTTTTAGCTGAAAAAGTAGATTACCCACTTCACTTAGGTGTAACCGAAGCAGGGCCTTTGCCAGGTGGGTTAATTAAATCTGTTGCAGGTATTTCATCACTTCTAACAGATGGTATAGGTGACACAATTAGATTATCTTTAACAGCCGATCCAGTAGAAGAAGCAAAGAGTGGTAGGCAGTTGTTAGAGTATCTTGGATTGAGAGAAAGAAATTCTTTAGACTTAATTGCTTGTCCTAGTTGTGGAAGAGCAGAGGTTGATGTAATTGATGTTGCTAAAAAAGCCCAAGAAGCATTGGAAAAAGAAGGTCTACCCATTCAAGTTGCTGTTATGGGTTGTGTGGTTAATGGACCAGGAGAAGCAAGATCAGCCGACATAGGTATTGCTGCAGGTAAAAAAAGAGGTCATTTGTTCATTAAAGGCCAAGTTGTAAAAGTGGTTAAAGAAGAAGATATGGTTGATGCCTTATTAGAAGAAGGAAAGCTGCTTGCTGAAGAAGGGATAGAAGCAAGACTAGCTGCTGCTGATCAAGATGCTGCCGAAATTGCAAGAAAAGATGTTGAAGAATTATTAGATTTTCAAGGAGATATAAATAATTTCGAAGAGAAGACGAAGTCAGTTGTAGAGATTACTACAAAGACTGATTTAGAAGACTAAAGCCTTTAATATATAAACATGGTTGAAAAGCTTACACCAATGTCAGAGGATTTTAATGAGTGGTATACAGACATCATTCAGCAAGCTCAATTAGCTGACTATTCACCGGTTAAAGGCTCAATGGTTATTAGGCCATATGGATATTCAATTTGGGAGAGTGTCCAAGCATATCTTGATAAAAGATTTAAAGAAACTGGTCATCAAAATGCTTATTTTCCGCTTTTTATTCCCAATTCATTTATTCAAAAAGAAGCTGAACATGTCGAAGGTTTTTCACCAGAATTAGCAACTGTAACTCATGCAGGCGGAAAAGAGCTAGAAGAACCACTTGTTGTAAGGCCAACCTCTGAAACAATTATTAACCATATGTTTTCAAAATGGATTAGTAGTCATAGAGATCTTCCTATGTTAATTAATCAATGGGCAAATGTAGTTAGATGGGAGATGAGAACAAGATTATTTTTAAGAACTTCTGAATTTTTATGGCAAGAGGGCCATACTGCACATGCAACTGAAGAAGAAGCAACGGAAGAAGCTTTAAAGATGCTTGATGTTTATTCTGATTTTGCCGAAAACATTGCAGCTGTTTCTGTTGTTAAAGGTACAAAATCTGCAAACGAGAGATTTGCTGGTGCTACTAGAACATATTCAATAGAAGCCATGATGAAAGACATGAAGGCATTACAAGCTGGAACCTCGCATGAATTAGGACAAAATTTTTCTAAAGCATTTGAAATTCAATTTTCTGATGAAAATAATGAATTGCAACATCCGTATCAAACCAGTTGGGGAGTTAGTACTCGTCTAATAGGTATGATAATAATGGCACATGGAGATGATAAAGGTCTTAATCTTCCTCCAAAACTAGCACCAATTCAAGTTGTAGTAGTTCCAATCATTCCTAAAGAAGAATTTAAATCAATGGTTTTAGAATCTGTCGACAATGTTAAAAAGAGTTTTGATGAAGATACAAGAGTCTACGTTGATGATAGAGACAATTTATCACCAGGATTTAAATTTAATGAATGGGAATTAAAGGGAGTTCCATTAAGAATAGAAATAGGTCCGAGAGATATTGAAAATAATTCTGTAGTTGTATCTAGAAGAGATGGTGAGAAAGAAAAAATTAGCGTTTCAATTAATGAATTAAATGATTATGTACAAAAAGAGCTTGAAGATATACAAAATAAATTATTAGAGAGTTCACAAAAATTTAGAGAGTCAAACACAGTACATGTAGACAGTTATGATGATTTAATATCAACTTTGAATGAGAAACCGGGATTTGTCTCATGTTATTGGCATGAAAATAGTGAACAAGAGGATGAAGTAAAGAATTTAACAAAAGGAACTTTACGATGTTACGTGATAGATAACGATAAATTGGAACATTCAGTAAACGAACCATCGCAAAAAGGTAAATTGGCAATATTCTCTAAAGCTTATTAAAAATCTCTTTAGTTAATTATCAAAATTTGTTAAAATTAAATTAACAACTTAGCTATGTGAAGTGGGTTTGACCCACTTTTTTTATGAATGGAGGGATTATGGTTTCAGTTGATGAAATCTTTGAATCTTTTGATTCATATCTAAAAATTGAGGGTTCAGAACTCTATGATTTAAATGTAGTAAACCATCCTAATATTTCTAAAGTTGAAGCTTTTGTTTACTCAGAAGAAGATATTGATTTAGAAACAACAACTAGATTCAATAGACAATTTCAAAGAATTCTTGAAGATTTAGGGTTTGAAAAAGGATCTTTTGAAATGATCGTATCAAGTCCTGGTGTAGAAAGAAAAATCAAAAACAAAAGACATTTTGAACTATCAGTGGGTGAGTTATTAAGAATAAAAACTACTGAAAGCATAAATGGCGAATATGTTTTTGAAGGGTTTTTAGAAAAAATTGAAAATGATAATTTATTTTTAAATATCAGTGATGAAGTTTTAAGTATAGATTTCAATAATGTGAAATCAGCAAAATTAGAATATAAAAAATTTAAGCAAAAGGTAAGAGGTTAAATTATGAAATTAGGTAATGAAAGCAAGCAAGCAATTGAGTCTTTGGCTTTAGAAAAAGGTGTAGCGGTTGAAAGCATGTATGAAGCATTAGTTTCTGCCTTTAGGTCTGCATATATGCGTATTCCAGGTGCAGCAGAAGAAGCTAGGGTAACTTTAAATCCTGACTCTGGTGAAGTTTTAATTTACGCTCAAGAACTTGATGTTGAAGGAAACGTTATCGAAGAATGGAAGGTTGAATTAGACGAGGATGAATTTGGAAGAATTGCTGCGCAGTCTTTCAAGCAGATGATGACAACCAAAATTAGAGACGCAAAAAGAGCAACGGTATTAGATGCTTACCTTGGTAGAGAAGGTGAGCTAATTACAGGTATTGTTACTCAGTTCGATCCAAGATTTAATCAAACAATCTTAGATTTACAAGACGCAGAAGCAGTAATTCCTTCTGGAGAAAGAGTACCATTTGAGAGGCTTGAAAGAGGAAATAGAGTAAAAGCACTTATTACAGAAGTAAGAGAAGAGGCTAAAGGTATTCCAATTATTGTAAGCAGAAGCAGACCTGAGTTTGTTCAAAAAATGTTAGAACTTGAAGTACCAGAATTAATCGATGGCACAGTTGAGTTAAGAGCAATTGCAAGAGAAGCGGGAAGTAGAACTAAAATTGCAGTATTTAGTAACGATCCAAATGTAGATCCAAAAGGAGCGTGTGTTGGCTCAAGAGGAAATAGAGTAAGACAAATTGTTAATGAATTAAGAGGTGAAAAACTAGACGTCATTGAATGGAGAGAAGACAAAGTCAGATTTATTAAAGAAGCATTAGGACCAGCTGATATTGATGAAGTTGAAATTGATGAAGATCTAAAAACTGCAAGAGTAGTAGTTAAAGATAGCCAACTTTCATTAGCAATAGGAAAAGAAGGGCAAAATGCTCGTTTAGCTGCAAAATTGACTGGTTATAAAATAGATATTGAAGGACTGGGAGATTCGCCACAGGAAGAAGAAGTGGTTCAAGAAGATGAAAGCCCATCTAAAGAGGAAGAATAAATGGCGAAAAAGCGAATCCATCAAATCGCTAAAGAATTAGATGTAGCTTCAGCAGATGTCTTATTCCAAGCTAAAGAATTAGGCTTGGAAGTTAAGACAGCTTCTAGTGGATTAACTGAGGAAGAAGAAGAGTTAGTAAAGTTAGCTTTTCAACCAGAAGAAGTAATAGAAGACACTCCTGAATCATCTGTAGAAGAATTGGATTCTGATGATGAGCTGGATGAAGTAACTCAACCTAAGGAAGAAGAACTCGAAGAAGATGTGCAAATAGTAGAAGTATTTCAAAATTCTTCTCCAAGTAAAATCGCTAATTTAATCGAAAAAGACGCAACAGAGATAGTTGCTGACTTAATGGGGATTGGTGTCATGAAAGGCATGGATTCTCCTCTGACGGATTCTGAGATTGAGTCACTATTTGAAAAATATAATTTAATTGCTGATATTCAAGAAGAAGTTAGTGTCTCAAGAGAAGATGTTATTGATGTCGAGTCATTTGAAGACGATGAAAAAGATCTAAAACTTAGAGCACCGATCATTACAGTTATGGGTCATGTTGACCATGGGAAAACAAGTTTGCTTGACTACATAAGAAATGAAAAAGTAGCTGATGGTGAAGCTGGAGGAATTACACAACATGTTGGTGCATACAAAGTTGAGTCTGGTGAAACAGGAATTACGTTTATAGATACTCCTGGTCATGAGGCTTTTACTCAAATGAGAGCAAGAGGAGCTAATGTTACTGATATAGTAGTTCTTGTTGTAGCAGCTGATGATGGTGTAATGCCTCAAACAATAGAAGCTATAAATCACTCTAAAGCAGCTAAAGTTCCTATTGTCGTTGCTATAAATAAATGTGATTTACCTGAAGCAAACCCGTCGATGATAAAAGCCGAGCTAACTAAATATGATGTAATCGCTGAAGATTTAGGTGGAGATATTCCAGTTGTAGAAGTTTCAGCAATAAACGGAACAGGCATAGACGATCTATTAGAAACTTTATCGCTTGTTGCTGAAATAGAGGAATTAAAAGCTAATTACAACACACAAGCATCAGGATATATAGTCGAGTCCAGAATGGAAGTGGGAAGAGGCAATGTTGCAACCGTTATTGTTACAAGGGGAACATTGAAACAAGGTGACTTTTTATATGCTGGACAAGCATTTTGCAGAATAAAATCAATGTTTGATCACAATAACAAAACACAAAAAGAAGTTGTGCCAGGTTCTCCAATTGATTTAATTGGCTGGGATGAATCTCCAACTGCTGGTGACCAATTTGTTGCTGTAAAAAATCAAAAGGAAGCTAAGGCAAAAGCAGAAGAAAACAAAAATAAACTTAAAGACCATGACAATTCAAATTTTTCAGTTGAATCAAGAATGTCAGATATGATGAAATTGCTACAAGAAGGTGAGCTCAATACTGTAAATATTATTTTAAAAGCTGATACAAATGGTTCTGTTGAGGCTATTCGTGATGGAATCAATAAACTTGCAACAGACGATGTAAATATTCAAATTGTGCATGCTGCTGTTGGAGGTATAGTTTTGTCTGACATTGACTTAGCAAGTGCTACTGAGTCCATAGTAATTGGATTTAATGTAAGACCAGATAGTCAGTCTAGAAATATGGCACAAAGTAAAGGTATTGATGTAAGAACTTATCAAATAATTTATGAACTTTTAGACGATGTTACCGAAGCAGTTCTTGGACAAATGACAATTAAGACAGAAGAGGCAATAATTGGCATGGTTGAAGTAAAAACAACCTTTAGAGCTCCTAAGGTAGGTGTAGTTGCTGGATCAATTGTTACAGAGGGTAAAGTTGAATTGGATGCCAAAGCAAGACTTCTCAGAGGCGGTGTAGTGATTTATGAAGGAACTGTTGTTTCACTAAGAAGATTCAAAGATAGTGTTGAAGTAGTTAATGAAGGACTTGAGTGCGGTATTGGCCTATCTGATTATAAAGATATTAAAGAAGGCGATACTATAGAAATACTTGGTGAAGTCGAAGTATAGAAATATATGAGTAACCAATCAAGAGGCGGAAGAATCAACAGAATTAATCCGTTGGTTCACCAGATAATTTCAAAAGCATTAATTAAAAATTCAGATCCAATATTAAATAAAGCAACTGTTACGCATGTTTCAACATCACCTGATCTTAAAAAATGTCTAGTATTTGTATCTACTATGGAAGGAAATGAAGGTTCATTAAAAAACTCTCTTGAGAAAAATAGAACAAAAATTCAAAAGGTACTCAGTCAAGAAATGACTACTAAAAATGTTCCAAAAATAATATTTGAAATTGATAACACAATAAATAATGTATTTAGAATCAACGATTTACTTGAAAAGGTTAATCCAGATGAGTGAGTTAATAAACCATTTAAAAGATGAAAGTATATTAATTACTGGACATATCAATCCAGATGGCGATGCTTTAGGTTCAGCGTTAGCACTTAAACTAATTTTTCAATCTAAGGGAATAGAATCAGATGTGTATTTTGATAAAACAACAAATTTTCCAAATACTTTAAATCATTTACCTCTACATTTTATAAATGAAGAAATTAAAGATAAGTATGATACAGTGTATGTTTTTGATTGTGGGTCTTCTAGTCGATTAGGTGTTGTTGAAAAAGTAGCCCTTGATAGTAACAAAGTTATAGTTGTTGATCACCACATAAACCCTACATTTGGTGATATACAAATTATTGATTCAAACGCAGCAAGCACCACACAAGTGTTGTACAGAGAATTAGTCAATGAAAAAGAGCTCATAACTAAAGAAGTAGCTAATTGTTTGATGACTGGGTTAATAACAGATACTGGTAGGTTTCAATATTCAAATACTACTTCTGAGGTTTTATCTATAGCTGCAGCACTTGTTGATTTTGGAGCTGAAGTGGCAGTTATTTCAGAAAATATTTATGGTACAAAAAATCTAAATGCTATGAATTTAGAAAGTGAAGTTGTCAATAGAATTACTGTGCATGATGAAGAAAAATTAGTTTGTTCTTATGTCTTACAAGAAGATTATTCGAAATTTAAAATAGATGAATCAGAAATGGATTTTTTAATTGATTCAATAAGGTTGGTTGAAGGAACTAATGTTGCACTTCTGCTTAAAGAGCAAAAAGATGGAACTTATAAAGGAAGTTTAAGATCAAGAAGTTCAATTAACGTACAACAAGTTGCTTCTTCATTTAATGGAGGAGGCCATAAGGCAGCATCGGGATTTTCTTCAAGCTTAAATCAAGATGAAATAGTTAACCAAGTAAAAAATGAAATTAGAACTCAACTCTAATTTTTATTTAGCAGACAAACCTAAAACATGGACATCACAAGATTTATGTACTAAATTTCGAAAAAATTATAAGTTTGCAAAAGTTGGTCATTCAGGAACTTTAGACCCCTTAGCTACAGGATTAATGCTGTTAGCCACCAACAAATACACTAAGCTCTTTGACTACATTGATGACACAACAAAAAATTACAGAGTTGAAGCACTTTTAGGTTTTGAATCAGAAACATTAGACATAATGTCAGAAGTGACAAAGAATGAAGACGTAGTAGCTGTTGATCGCAGTGATGATATTAAAAAGTTTTTTGAAACTAAACTTGGAAAATCTAAACAACAACCTCCTAAGTATTCAGCTGTAAAAGTTAAAGGAAAGCGACTATATAAGTATGCTCGACAAAATAAAGATGTGGATATTCCCATGAGAGATATTGAAATTTTTAATATTGAAAATATTTCTTATAATTTAAATATCGTAACATTTGATATAAAAGTCAGTAAAGGAACTTACATTAGATCAATAGTCCGTGAACTTGGTGAATTCATTAACACTACAGCAATTGTAAATAATTTAAAAAGAATTAACATTGGTTCTCTTAGCTCTGAAGATTTTAGATTAATTTCAAACGTCGAAGCTTTAAAAAATGATTCATATATAGAGTCAATACATTGGAGTGAAATTATTGGTTTAAAAGAATTAAAAGTTAAAGAGAATCAAATTGAAAATATACGTAACGGTAATTTAATTGACTCAAGTGAGTTTTCTAGTAGAGAAAAGTTTGCAATTAGTTTCGAAAACAATTTAGTTGCTATTTATGAACCATTTTCAGAAGATTTTTTTAAACCAGATAAAGTATTTATATGAATATATATGACCACTTTTCAAGTAAAGATGTAGTTAATTCAGAAATTGACATTTCATGCATAGGTGCATTTGATGGCTTACATCTTGGTCATCTGGAACTTATCAAAAGTACGTTTAACTATAGTAAGAATTTTCAAATTATTACTTTTGACACATTACCCAAAATATTTTTTAACAAAAAATTAAAGCCAATTTTAACTAACACTTTGAGAAACAACATTTTAAAAAGTTTTAATCCTTCCAATATTGTTTATTTAGACTTTAGTAAAATAAATAAATTTTCTTCTGAGGAATTTTTAGACCTATTAGAAAATAACCTTAAAACCAAAAAAATAATTGTCGGTAAAGATTTCAAATTTGGGAAAGATAGGTCCGGAGATGTTCAAACATTAATCAATTTTTTTGGAGAGGATAACGTGATTATATTAGATGATTTTTTTATTGAAAATGAAAAAGTATCATCTACAAAAATCAGAAACTATTTAGATGAAGGCAATATTGATAAAGTTAATGCTTTTCTTGGTAGGGAATATGAAATTGCAGGTAAAGTTGTTAAAGGCATGAGGTTGGGTTCAAAAATTGGATTTCCAACTGCAAATATTAAGTTAGAACATGAAATTTATTTCCCTAGATTAGGTGTTTATGAAATTGAATGTGATTTAAATAATAACGTTTACAAGGGAATAGTCAATATTGGCTATGCACCAACTGTAGTCGATCGTAAAGTTCTTAAAGTCGAAGCTCATTTATTCAATTTTGATCAAGATATTTATGGTGAAGAAATAAAAATAAGACTTCAAAGATTTATCAGACCTGAAAAAAAATTTCAATTAATTGATGATCTACTTGAACAAATAAAAGCTGATATTGACTCAATAAAGAATAAGTAATATTCTTCACTTTAGATATACAAGATACTATTATTGACTCGAATGAAAACAAAACAAGAAATAATTAACGAATACGGTAAATCTGATTCCGATACTGGTTCAGCTGAAGTTCAAGTTGCATTATTAAGTAACAGGATTGATCATTTAACTGAACATTTGAAAACTCATAAAAAAGATCATCATACAAGAAGAGGTCTTTTAATGTTGGTAGGAAAAAGAAGACGTCTTTTACAGTATCTTCAAAATCAGGATGTTCAAAGATACCGTGATATTATTGAAAAGTTAGGTTTAAGAAGATAAAACATAGACCTTGCGTTGTTAATTGAGAGCTTTTGTTGAAAGCTGACAATTAATAACCTTGGTCAAGAAAGAGGTTATATGACCGTTAATAACGTCAAAGTTACTATTGGTAATTCTGAAATTACATTTGAAACAGGAAAATTAGCACTTCAAGCACCAGGCTCAGTTGTTGTTACTTCTGGTGAAACCAATGTTTTGGTTACTTCAGTAGCAAACAAGTCTGTAAGAGATGGTATAGATTTCTTCCCGCTAACAGTTGATGTTGAAGAGAGAATGTATGCTGCTGGAAAAATTCCTGGTGGTTTTTTTAGAAGAGAAGGTAGGCAAACAGAAAAAGCAATTCTTGCAAGTAGATTAATAGACAGACCACTAAGACCCTCATTTAAAGATGGATTCAGGTGTGAAACTCAAATCATAGCTACCGTTTTAAGCGTTGATAATGAAAACGAGTACGATATTTTAGCACTCAACGCAGCTTCACTCGGTCTTCAGCTTGCAGGAGTACCATTAGAGTCACCAGTAGGTGCAGTAAGAATGTCACTTATAAACGATCAATGGGTAGCTCAAGCTACAAATACTGAATTAGAAGAGTCCGTATTTGATATGGTTGTTGCTGGAAGTCTTAATACCAGTGATCAAATAGATATTGTAATGGTTGAGGCTGGTGCTAATGAAAGCTCATTCTCAAAAATTGATGAGGGTAGCTTAGCTCCATCAGAAAATGTCGTTGCAGATGGTATCGATCTCTCAAAAGACTACATTATGCAACTAATTAAGGCACAAAAAGAATTGGTTTCTCAAAGAGAAGTTCCACAAATTGAATGGCCTTTGGTTGAAGACTATCCACAAGAACTACTCGATGCAGTAACACAAGAATTTCAAACTAATGTTGAAGATGTTGTTGCAATTACAGATAGGTCAGAAAGAAGCGAAGCTCAAAAATCTCTTGAAGCAGAAGTTATTGAGAAATTTTTAGATTCAGAGGAAGATAATACTGGTGCAATTAAATCAGCATTTAAATCTTTAGTTAAATCAACTGTTAGAGGTAGAGTAATTTCTGGTGGTCCAAGACTAGATGGTAGAACACCTACAGATATTAGAAATATAACAGCAGAAATTAATCTTTTACCAAAGGTTCATGGATCAGCAATGTTTCTTAGAGGAGAAACACAAGTGCTAAATGTAACAACTCTTGGTATGTCCAGATTAGAGCAAATGTTGGACACTATTGATACAGTGACATCAAAACGCTACATGCATCATTACAACTTTCCACCTTATTCAACAGGTGAAGCGTATCCAATGAGAGGTCCAAAGAGGCGTGAGATTGGTCATGGTGCTTTGGCTGAAAAAGCATTGGTTCCAGTTGTCCCAGCAAAAGTAGATTTTCCATACACAATCAGACTTGTGAGTGAGGCTATTTCTTCAAATGGNTCTACATCACAAGCTTCAGTATGTGCATCAAGTTTATCTTTGATGGCTGCGGGTGTTCCNATTAGAGAACATGTAGCTGGAATTGCAATGGGATTAATATCTAAAGATGGTGAATACGTCACTTTAACAGACATTCTTGGTGCTGAAGATGCTCTTGGTGATATGGACTTTAAAGTAGCTGGTACAAGGAATGTAATTACAGCATTACAGCTAGATATGAAAATAGAGGGCTTACCTTCTGATGTATTAAGAAAAGCACTCAATCAAGCAATGGATGCTAGGCATCATATCTTGGACATAATGGAAGATACTATTTCAGAACCTGCTGAAAGTTTATCTGGAAATGCACCACGTCTTGAAACAATTGAATTACCGAAAGATAAAATTGGTGAAGTAATTGGACCTAAGGGAAAGAATATTAAGAAGATAGAAGAAGAAACTGGATGTACTGTTGAAATTGATGATGATGGGATATTAACTTTAGGATCAACTGAAGAAGACAGTATTGCTGTTGCAAAAGAAATGGTCATGCTAATTATCGATCCTCCAGAAGCCGAAGTAGGAGAAGAGTATGAAGGAGAAATCGTAAGTGTTGCTTCATACGGTGCTTTTGTTAACATTTTACCTGGAAGAGATGGTCTACTTCACGTTTCTAAATTTCACTCATCAAAAAGAGTTGGCGACGTTGAAAAAGTTGTCAGTGTTGGTGATAAATTAGTTGTAAAGGTGGACTCAATTGAAAAAGGAAAAGTTAGTCTATCACCTAAAGAAGATCTAGAAATTCCTGAGGATGCAGTCTCTGAAGGAAAATCTGATTCAAAAAGAGGTAAGTCCTCTAACGATAGAGGTAGAAATAATAGAAGGAATGGTTCAAAACCATCTGGTAATGGAAATCAAAAAAGAAAAAGAGTTTCCTTTGAAGATGAATTTGAAAAAGGACTCTAGTCTATTTTCTATTACCTGTTAACTTAGTTGGGTTAGTAGGTTCAGTTGTAACATAAGCATCTGGATTTATTTCAGAAACGATATTCAATACTTGCTTTACTTTTTTTCGTGGTGTCACACACCATGCAATGGAAACTTCTCCATGCATGCCTTCACCATTAATAATTGTTACTCCAAAACCTTCTTCTCTTAATACTCTTGCTACTTCAGTACTATCGCTGTCTTTTGGTGCAAAGATTCTTACAACAATATCACCAATAGCTATTGTGTTTTCAATGTAAGATCCAACTATTGTTCCAGAAGCAAATCCTAGAGCATATCCAGTAATTAAGAGCGGGTCGCTTATGTCTTGAATAACTTGAGAAATAGCGACAATCCAGATTGCCGATTCTATAAAACCTAAAACTGCACCAAACATAGGCATACCTTTGTTTACATACAACGTTCTTAATGTCCCAAGTGTTTGATCTAGTAAGCGTAAAAGAAAAATGCCTAAAGCAGCTAAAAGTAAGTCCATAGTTACTACTTTACTTTTTCTACTAATTCAAGATATACCTTTTTCATTTTTTCTTGAGTTTCGTAGACTAATTCTTCTATATTTTCTTTATTGTATTTTGAAATATCAATAGGATCTAAAGTTTTAATGAATGCTTTACCGCTTTTTAAGTACTTAGCACCCCTAGGCCAAATGTCACCTGTACCTGCAATAACAACAGGCAATATAGGTATATTATTATCCATAGCTATATGAAATGCACCACTTTTAAAAGGCAAAAAAGAATCTTTTTTTGCTCTTGTACCTTGTGGATAAACCATTAATGACCATCCGTTTTTAAACAGCACTTTTGCTTGTTCATTAATACTTTGTCTATCATTTTTGTCGGATCGATCAACTTTAATAAAGTTAAAAGACTTGGCTGCAGTCCTGAAAAAAGGTAATTTATAGACTTCTTTTTTTGCCATAAATACCCACTTAATTTTTAAGTATTTAAATTGCATCATTGGATCTAGATTTGAAAGGTGATTTGATATTACAACATAAGGTTGATTTTTTTGGTATTCAAAATTTTTGATTAATGTAACTTTCGATCTAGCTGCCCACATCCAAACTGTTGCCCAACTTTGAGCAATGTGGTATTTAATTTTTGAATATTTATCAAACAATCCCACAAACCATATTGAATATGCAACTGGAATAGTATAAATTGCCATAATGAACATATTTATCCAAGATAATATTTTGTTCTTTAACATGTAGACATTGTACTTTAAAATAATTTCATAATGACAACAGATTTAAAAAAAGAGTTAAGAAAATTTGCTTTAAAGAACTTAAATACAAGTTTTACACCGTCAGAAGAATCATTGAATGATTTTGTTGATGCTATATCTAATAAATCAGTTTGTACATACCTACCTTTACAAAATGAAATAAATATTAATAATTTTTTAAGTGCTGCTTCGGATGTAAGTGTTCTTGCAGATGTCTATGATGAAGTTAAAATAACCCGTTTATCAGAACCTTTTGAGTTGAATAAATTCGGTGTAAAACAGCCTTTAAATATTTATGAAGTAAACAACGTAGATGTATTTCTAGTACCTGGTTTAGCTTTTGATTTAGCCGGAAACAGATTGGGAAGAGGAGCTGGTTATTATGATAAGTTATTAGTAAATTATCCGAAATCAATAAAAATAGGAATAGCTAATAATTCAAGAATTATTGACACTGTACCTACAGAAGACCATGATGTGGCTATGAATTCATTATTTACACCCGAAAATTACATATCAATACCTATCGATTAAGCTAATTACATGAAAGTCAGCGTAAATGTAGGATATTTTGGTCCACACATATCAAACGATGTAGAGCTCATAAAAAATCTTGATAATATTGGTGTCGAATGCATTTGGACAGCTGAAGCTTATGGTTATGATGCAATAACTCCGCTCTCATATTTTGCTGGTTTAACAAATAATATCAAACTTGGATCTGGCATCATGCAGATTCCATCTAGAACACCCGCAATGGCAGCTATGACGGCAGTTACTTTAGACAAACTTTCTAATGGACGTTTTAGGATGGGGTTAGGTGTATCTGGTCCACAAGTTGTAGAAGGTTGGCATGGTGTGCCTTACGGCAAGCCTTTGAAGAAAACTAGAGAATACGTTGAAATTGTAAGAAAAATATTTAAAAGAGAAACCAATTTAAAGTTTGAAGGAGAATACTACAATCTTCCTTTATCAGGAGAGGGAACAACAAATCTTGGTAAACCTTTAAGACTAATTGAAAATCCATTAAGAAAAGATATAGAAATATATTTAGCTGCAATCGGTCCAAAAAATATTGAACTTACAGCAGAGATTGCAGACGGTTGGTTGCCTTTTATGTATTCACCAACAAAAGGTGATAATATTTTTAATCAATATTTAGATTCAGGCTTTGAAAAGTCTAACAATCCTGATAAAAGAAAAACATTCGAAATCTCTGCACCAGTTTATGCAAGGATATGTGATGAAGAAGAAAAAGATATCTATTTAGCACCAGCTAGATCAACATACACATTGTATGTGGGTGGAATGGGAGCAAAAACTAAAAACTTTTATTTCAATCTTTTGTGTGATTATGGATATAAAGAAAATGCTGAAAGAATACAAGATTTGTATTTGGCTGGTGATAAACAAGAAGCTGAAAAACACTTTCCAGAAGAACTATTAGATGATTTAACTTTGGTTGGATCTAAAGAGTCTATTGTAAGTAAATTAGAAAATTGGAAACAATCGAATGTAACTGAATTATCGATTGGTATTCCACTAGATTTTGAAACTATAAAATTTATAATTGAAAATTTAAATGAGTGAACTAACTCCAGAAGATATAAACGTTTCTACCTGGAAAATTCCAAGTCCATTAGCAATAATTGGTAGTCACGCTGATGGAGAATTTAATGGAATGACTGCAAGTTGGCTTACACAAGTCAGTATGGATCCTGCATTAATTGGTGTTGGTATAGACAATAAAAGTGTTACGTATAATCTTATGAACAAAAGTAATTTTTTTACAGTAAATTTATTTTCACCTGAATATACAAAGGTATTTGTAAAATTTTCTAAACCAGCTGCATACAGCGAAGGTTTTTTAAACAAAGAGCCTATCCGGTTAACAAATAATTCAGTACCGATTTTTGAAAATGCATCAGTTTGGTTTGAGTTAAAAACTACAGAAAAAATTAATTTTGGAACTCATACTTTTTTTGTTGGTGAGATTGTCGAATGTAACACTGTCAATCCAGATGAGAGGGCAGCATATATGGGCGATACACGTATGAAATATGGTGGAGTTCCTCGAGGAGGACACTAATTTGAAAAAAATAGTATATCTATTTGTATCAAACATATTATTATTTTTAATTTTTCCAATTATTCGTCTTTTTAGTAAAACTTTATATGAAAAATATATTCTTCCAGCATTAATTAATACAACATGTAATTCTCGACCTATTGACTATCAAAGAAAAAAAGTCATACCAGAAGCTTATGGGGTTGTTCTAGAGATAGGTATAGGACCAGGGTCTAACTTGAAACATTACGACAGTTCTAAGATAAATAAAATATATGGCGTAGATCCTTCAATAGAATTAAATGAAATAGCTAGAAAAAGAGCTAACAAGCATGATTTAGATATTGAATTTTTGATAGAGTCAGCTAGCAAATTATCAGTTGAAGACAATTCAATAGATACTGTTGTTAGTACTTATGCATTATGTTCAATTCCTGAACCTGATAAGACTTTACAAGAAATTAAAAGAGTCCTTAAGAAAGATGGTTTTTTTATATTTTCTGAACATGGTTTATCACCCGATAAATTTGTGTCTTTTATACAAAACTCAACAGACTATTTTTATCCTAAAATTTCAGGAGGTTGTCACACTAATAGAGATATAGAAAAGCTTTTAAAAAATGCAGGATTTAACTTCATAAATTTAGACAACATCTATTTACCAGGAACACAAAAGTTTTTGGGATATAACTATTGGGGTAAAGCAAAAATCTAATTTTTATAGGTTGTGAATGACATTGGTTACAACACCCCAAACAAATGCCTCACTTTCCTCAGAAATAATAATGGGATCGTAGGCTTCATTTTCAGGTTCTAGAACAATATTCTTACCTCTTTTTCTATATCTTTTTACAGTAAGCTCATTGTCCACAACAGCTATAACTACTTTTCCATCTTCAGCTTTTAAACTCCTATCGACAACTAAAATATCATCTGGAAATATGCCAGCGTTAATCATTGATTCTCCAGATGCTCTCACGAGAAATGTAGCTGCAGGATGCTTGACTAGATATTGATTGAGATCAATTTTATCCTCTAGGTAATCATCAGCAGGGGATGGAAATCCAGCCGCCACTTTATTGCTGTACATAGGAACTTCGTAAAGCCCCTTACTGATAACTTCAGAAATGTATTTTACTTTACTTACAGGAATGCGGACAGCTTTTGTCTGCTCTCCATACTTGCCTTGACCTTTTGGTCTACCGGCTCCTTTTCTTGCTCCACCTCGAGGCATAAAATGTCTTTCTTTTTTCTTAGAATAGTGTACAGTATTCAAAGGAGTAAGTAAGTGAATAATAAAATTTTTGCACTAGTAGATTGTAATAATTTTTATGCATCTTGTGAGAGGGTGTTCAACCCAAGTCTTGAAGGAAAACCAATCGTAGTACTTTCTAATAATGACGGATGTGTTGTAGCAAGGTCTAACGAAGCAAAAGCTTTGGGAATTCCAATGGGTGCTCCGTATTTTAAATATGAACAACTAATCAAAAGAAATAATGTCCATGTTTTTTCATCAAACTACACATTTTATGGAGATATGTCAGCTCGTGTCATGACATCGTTAAAATCTCTTGTTAAAAATATAGAGATTTATTCAATTGATGAGGCCTTTTTAGATATTAGTAGTTTTTACTACTGTGACTTAGAAGAAACTGCTCATGAAATTAGAAGTCTTATCAAGCAGTGGACAGGGATACCTGTGTCTATAGGAATTGGTCCTTCAAAAACCTTGGCTAAAGTGGCAAATAGGCAGGCCAAAAAATATGAAGCCTCTAATGTCTTTGATATACGAGATGAAGTAATTAGAGAGGGAATTTTAGAACAGCTTCCATTAGAGGAAATTTGGGGAATTTCTACACGATGGGGAAGAAGACTTAGAAAGATTGGTATAGAGACAGCCCTTGATTTAGCCAAAGCAAATCCACGCTATGTGAGAAAAACTCTGAGCATTGTTGGAGAGAGAATACATCACGAGTTAAACGGAGTTTCGTGTATTGATATTGAAGAGGTAAAAAACAAGAAGAATATAATCTCCTCTAAATCATTCGGAAGAAAAGTTATGCTCTTACAGGAGTTAGAAGAAGCTGTATCAAACTATACATCGAGAGCATGTGAGAAATTAAGATCTCAGAATTCTAGAGCACGAGGAGTATATGTTTTCTTAAGAACAAGTCCTTTCATTGATCCAGACAAGAGATACAGCAATGGTGTAAGTACTTTTTTTACAATTCCAACAAGCAATACTTCAAAAATTATCAAAGAAGTAAAAAGACTAACAAGAAAACTTTTTATATATGGATATGAATATCAAAAAATCGGAGTAATGCTACTAGACATTACTGATGCGGAAAATGAACAATATAGTTTTTATGAGTATGAGAATTATGATCTATCAGACAGTGTTATGAAAACATTAGATAGCGTCAATGCTAGATATGGCTCAAGTGCATTAATGCTGGGAGCACAAGGTGTTAAAAAAGATTGGAAAATGAAGTCAGAAAAAAAGTCTGGCGCCTACACAACAAACATGTTTCAAATACCATTTGTGAAGTAAGAAAAGTCGGGAATAATCTGTTTTAATTAAAGATATGGTTTTAGAAAATCCATATGCAAATTCACTTGATGGATTAGAGATTGAAGATCCAGTTAAAAGTTTTTTTGATTATTGCAAAGAACGTGAATCAGTGCGTAAAAAGAGGGAATCAGGGCAGCCTTTTCCATGGAGTGAAGATCTCATTTTTCAAAAAGGTCGTTTTTTAAATGTCTTTAGAGAAGATGATAAAGTCAGTAAATCAATAATTAAGTTTGCTGAAAAAGCAAAAAATGACCTTCCATTGTTAATACAAGCATTATTTTTTGGTAGGTGGTGCAATAGGCAAACTACCATAGATCAATTGAATATAGACGACCTTAACAATCCAGATAATTTAAAGAAAAAACTCACCAATTTAGAACAATGGGAAAATTTTACAGCCTATCCGGTTGAGGAATCTTTTTGGAATGAGGAGAAATATAGTCGTATAGATGCCGCCACATTTAAATTTTTTTCAATAAGAAAAGAATTAACAGAGATAGTTTTAAATTCTAATGGAAACGTTATAACTGCTACTAATAATGTCAATAAACAGTTCAAAATGAATAATGATTTTCCAATTTTCATGGCATTGATTGACATTGCGTGGTTTAGAGAAGACATCATACCAATGACTACTGATGTGCCTACAGGAATTGGTGCAGAGCCTTACTTAAACAGACTCCAAGAATTTCTTAAATTAGACAATCATCAAGATGTGGGTCTTAAAATGATTGATCTTCAAAATGTGTATTGGCCTGAAGCAAAAAGAAAATTTTTTCCAATTGATATAGAGTATCAATCTTGTGAATGTAGAAAATATTTTAGTTATGTAAACGGTACCAAAAAATTTGAAGGTAAAAATCTATTTTCTTTTTGAGGAACTTAATTAAGTTGTATCTAAACTTTTCCAAAGTTTTCTTGTAGCTATGTACCAGATAAATCCAAAAATAAATCCAAACACTGGAAATAATTTAAATACAAAAATTACTCCATACAATGTAGCCAAGTAACCAATTAGTAATGTTGAAATAGTGTTCATTAAAAAATAAAGAGAATAATCTATTCCTGCAATTCTTCCTCTGAGCTTATCTGGCGTAAGCACTTGTAGTCCATATGTTGAAAAAGCCCACTGGGATCCACCACCAGAATGTCCTAAAATTAATAAAAAAACTGTTAAATATAATGATAACGAAAAAGGTATAAAGAAATAAAAGAACCCCCAAGCCATTATTGTTATCCCAATTGTATTAAGCAGCTTTCCGTCAGTACTACCAAAAAAATATCTAATAGCAATAGGGCCAATTAAAGCTCCAATACCTCTTGCTGCAAACATAAGACCAGTACCAAAGTCACCGGTTTTATAAATATCATATGAAAGAACTGTAAATAATGAAAGTAGTCCGCTTGCAGATATGCTAAATGTAGCTTTTGTAATTATTAATGAGAAGATTTCTTTTTTAGAAGAAGCGTATTTAAGACCTTCTTTGTAACTTACATCCTCTTTTTTAAAGCTATCTTTATTTTTCTCACTCAAGTTTTTATTTATTGAAAACACTATTAACGCTGAAAGCACAAACGTTAGGCTGTCAATGGCAAACAACATATTTCTGCTAATTACTGTTGTTAAGTAACCTCCTAATCCAGCACCTAATCCAGCCATAACACCCCAACTAGAAAAAAAGATTACATTAGCTTCTGCTAGATTTTCTTTTTTAACAACATTAGGCAAAGCCGCATCAGAAGTTGGCATGTAAGGCGATCCAACAACTGAAAGCAATCCAAAAGAAAACAATATAAATACAACATTTTCAGTCGTAACAGCAAATAGAATCAACAAAACTGTCATACCTGATAAAAATTCTGATATAGCTATTATTTTTTTTCTATCAAATCTATCTGCTAAATACCCACCAAAACTTCCGAGCATAAATAGTGGAGCACTTTGTACAACTAGAACAAGGGAAGTTATAAAGGGATTTTCTGTTAATTCGTAGATAATTCCAAGAAGAGGAACAGTCAATAACCAGTCTCCACCTAAAGTTATCAAACGTGCTGCAAACAGTTTTCTAAAGTTTTGATTTTGAGTTAATAATATTTTATATTTTTGAAAGTTTTCCATTTGCATTTCAACTGTAACTGAAATTAGAAATAACTACTATACTTTAAAAATAATGAAAACGGCACTCATTACAGGTGGAACAAGGGGTATTGGTTTATCTACAGCTCAAAAATTTATTAACGAGGGATGGAATGTATACATTACATCAAGAAAACAAGAAAACTTAGATATTGTACTTTCTGAAAATCCTGAACTTAAAGGATATGTTGCTAGAGCTGATGACTTAGCTGCAGCTAGTGAAACTTGTAAGAAAATTTTAGATGATACTGGTTCAATAGATGTTTTGGTAAATAATGCTGGTACAAATCCCTCAGGAGGAAGCTTATTAGATGTAGATTTATCAGCTGTACAGAAAACTTGGGATGTTAATTTAATGGGTCCCTTGATGTGGACTAGGGAAGCAGTAAAAGCAGGATTAAAAGAATCCGTTTTAAACGTTTGTTCTGTAGGTGGCATCAAGCCATCTCACTACATGGGTGCGTATAATATTTCAAAAGCAGGTTTGATTTACATGACAAAACAATTAGCTATGGAATTAGCGCCAGATATAAGAGTTAATGGTATTGCACCTGCTGTTGTAAAAACAAAACTTTCAGAAATGCTTTGGGCAGGCGATGAACAAGGAAGTGCAGATCTTCATGCTCTCAAAAAATTAGGGGAACCTGAAGATATTGCTAGCTTGATATATTTTTTATCAAGTGAGTCTGCTTCCTGGATAACTGGTGAAGTTGTAACAATTGACGGTGGTTTTTTACTTTAATTAACTCAGAAAGTAAATAGCCAATGCGTTATATAGAGGAATTCCAATAATTATATTAAATGGAAATGTGACTCCAAGACTTAATCCAAGATATATTGCTGGGTTTGCCGAAGGTATAGCATCTTTCACAACTGCTGGAACTGCAATATAGCTTGCACTCGCTGTAAGAACCATTAATAGTGTTGCGTTTCCAATCGAAAGATCAAAATTAATTGAAGCTACAAGAGCTAGTAGAGAACCAACTAGTGGGGTAGTTAGCGCAAAACCTATTAAACTAGTACCCTTACCCTTAAGTTCTCCAATTCTTTTAGCAACTCTTGTCCCCATTACAAAAAGAAAGACATATAAAACATAGTCAAAAATTGTAATAGTAAAAAAGTTTAGGCTTGAAATGCTATTTTTGTTCACAAGGTAACCAGCAAGCAGAGAAGAGATCAATATTATGTTTGGTACCTCAAGAAAAGCAGTTTTTAAATTCTCAAAATTACTTAAATTTTTAGTTTCAGTATTTTTTACTAAAAATAATGCCATAAATATTGCTGGAAACTCCATAACTACAAGAACTGCAGACATATATTCATCAAAATTCTGATCTCCTGATGAGATATATGTAATCGCAGTAACAAAAGTTACCGCACTAACAGATCCATACGTTCCTGATAATGCAGATGCATCATCATTATTAAGTTTTTTTCTTAAATATAAATAAGAAACTATGGGTATAAACAATGCAAAGAATACACCTAGAGACAGAACGTTTATAACTTCACTAGTAAATCCATTCTCTTGCAAGCTTAAGCCACCCTTTAGACCAAGAGCAAGAAGCAGATAATACCCCAAATATTTTGAAATAATGTCTGAAAGTGACAACTTAAAAGATATACCTATAAGAATTCCTGAAATAAACAATATTAACGCGGGATTTAATAAGGCTTCCATTTAAATAAAAATGATAGTTAGATATTAAATTTGTTTTTAATTAAAAAAAATTATTTAACTTTTCTAACTAACTCTTCGACTCTATTGATGTCAACTCTTTTTGCAACATCATTATCAAATTTAAAACTAGTGCCAACAATCAATATATCTGCAATATCTTGATATGCGTCAACATTTGTTGAGGTAACTCCAGACCCTATAGCTAACTTACCTTGAGGTACGATATTTCTAACCTTTTGCAAATCTTCAATATTTATTTCGTGTCCTGTGCCATCACCAGTTACGATCACAACATCTGCACCTGCTCGATGTATTAATTCTTCAGCATGATTTTCTATTTTTGATCCAGGGGTGGAACAGCATGTTTTACAAAAACGTCAGCGAAAATTTCAATATAGTTATTTAGAGTTGACTTGAACTGATTTACTGTATGAGCATCACCCTCAATGATTCCTTGATCTGTATACATTGTATTATTTAATACATTTATTCTTACAAAATGAGATTTAGTTGCTTCAGCTATAGACAATGCTGCGATACCATCATTTCTCAAGACGTTGATGCCTATTTTGACATCTCTTTCAATAGATAGATTTTCAACAACAGTTGTAAAACTAGCTAGTGTTCTTTTTGAAATATCATCTTTAACAAATGGCGTGTCACCAAAGTTTTCAATTATGATTCCATCCACACCACCGTATATTAAGCTATTTACATCTTCTTGAGCCGTATCAATTATTTCATCAATAGATAATCTGTTGGAAGGTGAACCAGGAAGGCTTTTTAAGTGCACAACTCCATAAACTTGCATTATATTTTTACGTGGTTCATCTTAACAAACTTTGAAGCAAATTCTCCTTCAGTTGTTAGAGTAGGCTTACTATTTTTAGACAATCTTCCAGTAACAACTCTGCACCAATCACCTGCACTACCTTTTATAGAGTTTTCACTATTTTCATCACCAAACTGCCAAGCTTTATACTCTGGACCAATTAATTCAACTCTTAAATCTTGAAACTTTAATTTGTTAAGCTTTGAAGCATTTTGAGCATTTAACCAGCCAAACATTGCAACATGTTCAATTCGAATTGAATCCTCATAATCTTTTTTCATACTTTCGTAAATATCTAAACTATGTGACCAAGTCTCTGCTAATTTTGTTACTGCAAAAGTCATACAATCAATTTCATTTTTCCACCAAGTTAATTTTTTACCTGGTGCTGATTTGGCTAAAGTTTCTATGACATCAGCTCTAGAAATTCTCCACCATTCAATAACATCTTGAGGCCTCATGTCTTTACCTTTAGCAATACACGCTTTCTCAAACTTTTCTAATCCTTTTGGACCTTTATATTTATTGAATTCTGTCCCTTTTTTCTTTAAAGCGTTTAAAGCTAAATCTTCAAGACCTGCAAGATAAGAAACATGTGCAGTAATGTCCCAATTTTTAAATGTTGTTTTAGTATTCCAATTTCTTACAGGAATGCTTTGCAGGTATTGGTCAAGTAATTGCTGCTCAGCGACGAGATTGCTTAAAATTGTTTGCATTCATATAAGTTTAATGGTTGTTAACTAATTTCTAAAGTAGTAATTAATACAAAAAAAAGACTTTTTATATATAAAATATGTATTTAGTATAAATTTTATGAAAAAGTTAATAAAATTCATCCTCTTTTTAGTAGGTGTTCGTTATATTTTGAGTCTTTTGGATGAAAATGTACATGTAAAAGAACAAATCACTAAATTACGAAATGAATTAGCTAATTTAGAAACAGAAGATCTAGAAAATAAAATAAAAGACTTTTTCAAGAAGTACGATTCAACTTTTAGAGATACTGAAGACACTCAAGAAGACGGTTAGTTTTCAATTATCCCATGTGGAGATTATTCGGTAAAACTGCACATTACTGGCCAACTTGGTTTTATAAGTTAATATCTAACACTCATTCAAAACTTATAAAAGCAAATCACACAAAGCTTGGAACTAAAATTATTGGTGATAGCATTTTACTACTTGAGACTATTGGAAATAAAAGTGGAAAGTTAAGGAAAACACCTTTAACTTATGTGGTTCATAATGGAAAATATTTAATCGCTGCTTCCTATAGTGGAAACGATAAAACACCTGACTGGTGTTTTAATCTACAACATACAAATGCATATATAACTGTGGATAATGAAAGGTTTGAAGTCGAATCTAAGTTTTTAGAGGATAATGAAAAAAAATACTACTGGGATTTACTCGATAAACACTATCCAACTTTTATTACTTATAGAAATCGAACTAACAGAAATATTCCCTTAGTGCTTCTTTCTAGAGTTTAGGTTTTTCAGACGGCCCTTTTCTTACTATCGTGTTCCACAAAGTTTGATAATGATCTAAGTCTTCTTTGCTTACGTGGGGAAGTACGAAATTTTCCCATGCTTCTTTTAATGGATCATCTGCATCGGAACTTACTTTCAAACCTAAAGGTATTCTTTCGACAATAGTTCGTAAACTCATAGGGGTTTCAATATTTACACTGATGTCATCTGACATAAAAGAATTATTTATCTCTAAAGCAAGTTTTATTACCAAATCTGTATAGGACTTTTGTAAAGTTGGATACCTCTTTAAATATATTGATTCAAGTTGTTCTTTATTTGGAAAAGGTTTATCCCAAATAACCCATCTATCAGCAAAAGCTTTATTTAATGATTGAGTACCCGCATAATCTCTTAGGCTTGTAGGATTCATAGTTCCAAATATGAATGTATCATCTCTAAGTTGAAGTACTTCACCATTAGGCAGCTCTAGTTTTTTATGTCTATCCAATAGTGAGTGAAGGGCAAATAAAACTTCTGGACCAGCTGCATTTAACTCTGAGAGATTTACAATTGCAGGTCCTCTTAAAGCTCTTGTTAGTTCTCCATCTTGCCATCTGCTTTCTGTACCACCTTTGCCATCTCCATATAATTGTACGGACCCAAGCAAAGTTACATCTCTGACTTCACCAGAAAGGGGAATTCTGTAATAAGGATATTTTAATTTTGCTGCGAATTGTTCTATGTCGTGATCTTTACCTGTACCCATATGGCCTTTTAAAGCTACGTGAATAGGAAGTTCATTTTTAAATGCAATTAATTTCGCTTCCATGACTTGAGCAAGTCGAAATTGAGTGCCTAGGTCGACATAATAGTCATCAATTTCTGGAACTCTGTTTAGCCTAGATTCATAATCGTCTATTTTCTTATCTAGTACACACTCGTTAAGTTCAATATAACTTTTTTGTTTACTAGGGTTTTCAAATTTAACCATTAAGCAACTCCGATAGTCTTCTTTGCATTTTTAATAAGTATATCTTTTGTGATATTTACGATAGAGTGTATTAGTTGTTCAGGATGCTCAACTTGAACATTGTTTTGATACTCTTTCCAAGACCCTCTATTGCCTATACCTATTCCGATAACTTCTATACCTTGTTTTGTAGCAAATTTTATACTACTTTTTAGATTTTCAACAGACCCTCTGGTCATTCCATCAGAGAGAACAACTAAAAGTTTTGTATTAGATGGGTGGGATAATAAACGTTTGGAAGCATGAATGATATTGATCTCATCTATGTTCGTGCCTTTTTCAAACATACTAATAGGAGGGTAAAGGTCTTTATCTTCGATATCATTTATGGAGTTTCTTAAATGGCGTGAAAACTCAATAAGCCCAATGAATTGTTTGTAATTATCTTTCCAAGAGTCTTTAAATTCTTTTAAAAAATAATGATTAGCGGTATTGTAAATTTCTTGAGCTGTAGAACCGTAAGTACTGTTTAACATTGAGGAGACACTGTACTTTCTTTTTATATAAGTGTCTTCATTTTCACTAAAATCTGATACAAAGCCTCTGTTGAAAATTGCCATTTCAAAATCCATATCTAATTCATAACAAATTTGAGATAAATAGCTAGCGCCAAGCAAAGCAGATGTAAGAGACCATGGATAAAGTTCATTTCTATTTTTTTCAAGCATTGAACCACTCCCATCAATTAAAAGTGATATTGCATAAGACTTGTTTGATAATCTTTGTTTTTGTTCAAACATTCTTTCATATCTGCCTGATGCAAGCATTGTCGGAACATGTGGCGATAGATCCCCTTGATCAAAACCACTAATCCTTTGCCTTTTTTGGTTATGAATAAAATAAGGTTTGATTTTGTTTGTTACTTTATAGATTGGTAGATTCCAATCATTCAATAAAGATTCAAATGTTTTGTTACCTTTATCTGATAGATACTTAAATTTGTCTGGCAATTTTGTTTCGATTATTTTTGAAATATCACCTGATGGCAAGTAAATAGTTGAAGATGCTCCAATTTTTGAGATATGATCGTCCATTTGATTGATCTTCTCTTCATTTGGATTTTTTGAGTCTTGACCAAGAAATTTTTGAAGAGTATTACCGGTTGTAATGTTATTAGATGATGGTATTAAGGTTTTGCTCATTCCATCCACAACAGAATCTTCAAAATTTTCTAATATTTCACGTTGTTCACCAAGGTTATATTTTTCGATATCAGGAAGGATATTAAATCTTCTACAAATATCAATAATTTGAATTGTTACTTCTACAACTTCTGATAC
>BB_Man_B_Liq_inBBDRAFT_1000003_pt1 | contig 46494 bp, 30 predicted proteins | sample BBManParaguerPR_4_FD_10244 | JGI IMG/M metagenome (IMG submission 10244) | reverse complement strand
CCCCCCTGCCGCTACGGCAATGGGTTCATCAGCAGAAGGAGGGACAGGGGATTGCCCCCTTTGTCCCTCCTTTCTGTTAATCTGGAAGCCAAATAACTGACTCATGATTATCTATTCAATAGTTGGACGTTCCAACTATTTATCAACCTTCGACTGATAGGTTGTTACTAGTTCCAGTTCCACTAGAAAGAACTTCCCAATACTGATATTGGAAGTCAACAGTGAAGTCTTCAATCTGATCATTTGCATCATATGCAAGATCAATTTGAGAAACACTAGTTGGGAATGCATCCTTGAATGTATACTCGCGGATTACGGTTCCGTTTGCATTACCATCTCTTTCCAACTGCTTGACTTTAAGATCAGCAGTATAACCAGATCCATTGTTTGGAAGGAATAGATCGGAAACATTACCTTCATGGGAATTTAATGTTTCTAACCAACGCTCCATGAATGAACGGATCTTCATGTCTCTATCATTAATGAAAGTTACAGACCAGTTATCGAAGGTTCTATCACCAGCGATTTTAACTACTCTTCCTCTGAAAGGAACTTCAACTACACCCATGTTAGCTGCTGGAATACCAGCAGATTTGCAAAGAAGATCTACCAAATCTTTTTCGTCACCTTGTGGATTATCTGGATGATTTGCTGGAAATTGTAGATCTACAAGGAACATGTTGGGCTTTACGCCCGACTGAATCTTTCCTAGAAATTCGGAAACATTACTTGAGATTGCCATTGTTTTTACCTCTTATTTAAGAATTTATACTAACTAAATCAACCAGCAGTACCAACTACTTCAGAGAAGGAAATTCCTGTTCTGGTAGCAGTAAAGGTAACTGTGACATAATTAATCGAACGAACTGGTTTGATGAAAATTTCAGCAACGAATTCGTTACGATCAACAACTTCTGGGGTGTTGTTTGTTTCATCGCAAACAACTAGATAATCAGTGATGCCTCTCTTTGCCTGAATTTCGGAAAGATAAGAACCAACTGTTGCTGCAAATCCAGCGCGAGTTGTTGAATCATTTTGCTCGAATAGAATGCCCTTCGAAGCACGCTCAACTCTTCTTTCGACGTTGAGGAAGAGACGACGAACATTAATACGATCAAATGCCGAAGGTGCAGATAGTGCCGTCTTATCTCCAAATAGAACTGTGCCAGTTCCAGGGAAAGTTACGATTGGGTTGATTCTTGCTTGATACAATTCATCTCTATCTGCTTTGTTTGGATTCCAAGCAAGTTTAATTACACTTCTTAGACCACCTCTGTTCAAACCAGCTGGTGAGATCCAATCAAACTGTCCTGCGCTAGTTCTTACACATAAACCAGCAAGGTCTCCATTGGTTCCAATCCAACGGAAAGTATCGTTAAATCTGTCATAGACATACTTGATACCGCTTCCTAAAATTGTATAGGAATTTGTAGAGATTTGATTGAGGAAGTTAAGAGTCTTAGTCTTCTGCTGAGAAGAGGAAAGAGTAGTTCCACCAGTTCCAACTTGGTTTCCAACGAAAGGAGAAACAACTGCAATACAATCTTTTCTTGTAGTTGCAACACCAACAACTGATTGATACTTAGAAAGAGTAGCAGATTCGGTTGAGAGTGAACCGCCAGCAAGAACAAAATCAATCTCAGTTGCTTCTGTATCTAAGAATAAATTGTATGCGGTAGTTGCTTCACCAGCATCATATTCGAGAGCATTTGTTCCATCAGTTCCACCTGAGAGAGTTGCTTCTGCAGAAGCAACAGCGTAATCAGAACTAACGGTATATGCTAGAGCAAAATATGCTTCGGAACCAGCAGAAGCTGTAATATCAGAAGATGCTTGATACCAGCTCTCACCTGCATCGGTTGAATTAGGAGCACCAGAAACACTTAATTCATCTTTGTGATATACAAATTGGGAAGAAAGGTTAATTGCATCTTTGAAATAAATTGAACCGCCTTCATCACTCTTAGCATCAGATAACTTTGAAAGATAGGTTAGTCTTTCTACAACATCATTTGTTGCAGTATCAACAACTGCTACATGAACTTCATCATTATAGATGTATCTTTGTCTTGCAAAGTTTGAAGTTCCAGGACGAGGACCAATTGCACTTAAAGCAAGAGATTCGCCATTTCCTACTGAAACTGATGCATTTGAATACCAGTCATCCGCAGCAGTGATGTTAACATCAGTGCCACCATTTTCCCAGGTATCACCAACGGAAGCAACAACACCTTGCTCATCGAAGATAACAGTAAGTTTCTTTGCAACTGCATCCCATGCAACAACTTCAACAGCTTTTGCTACACCACCAACATTAACTACACCAGCAGTTCCAGCAACAGGAACTTCAGTGTCTGGAACATCAGCGAGAGTTAGAACTTGGTCAGCACCTCTGTCTACAACAAATACTTTATAGTTATTTGCCCAGGTTCCTGCTGATCTTGCAATAAGTTTGTTTGCTCCACCAACACCAGATTCAAACTCGGTTTCTGTTCTGACAAGAACTGCAGAATCTGAAGCAGCATTTAGAAGACCATCGTTTTCAATTCTGACAACTGCCAGTCTACCGCCATATGCGATATATTCCGAAGCGATGAGCCAATCCTCTGCATTTTTTGCAACAGGTGAACCAAAATTTTCGATTAATTGACGTTCTGTTGAAATTGTGGTGATTTCTCCAACAGGACCTTTTTTGAAGGTAGTAGCAAATGCTCCAATAATATTGAGAGCACCAACAATAGTTGCACTCGATAGCTCACGTTCTTTAATTACTACACCAGGCGATACTTGCGTTGCCATGTTTTTCTCCTTGAGATATCATAATTGATCTGTAAATATTTAGAAAAATGTATATTTCAAAGGTGGTGAACAATACGTGAACTACCAATCTGGATAACACCAGTCAACAAAAGGATCTCTCTTCTTTCTAGATTCCATAACTCTCTTCACAGTGCAATCTTTACATTCGTATGCATATGCTGACGGAAATCCTTTTTTGTTTTTTCTAGTCAAATAAAAATCTGCTATTAAATCTTTTGTCACACCACAAACTCTACATCTCCTTTCTTTAAAAATGAGATGTTCTAAACTAAATTGGTCTTCTATGTCCATTAGTAATTCCACATATAACCAACTTCTTCTTGCTTATCTCCGTATTCCCACAGATTTCCGTCTGCATCAATGAAGGTATCATCACCCATACCATCATCAACAAACCCAAAAGGAGCCATATCTTGCTCAATCTGATTTCTTTGTTCTTCATAAATTCTTCTTCTAATATCTTGATCAGTCATTTCTTTGAAATACTCTTGCATGACTAACCATGCAAAGAGAACCATACACATCACAAGATCATCATGGTATCCTTCGTCTGCTTCCCAAGCTTGTTTCTTCTGAACAAATGTAGTAAGCTCTTGGAAAATTTGAAAGTCATTAAAGATTAATTTATCTTCTTCAATAATTGCTTTGAGATTAGCGCAACCAATCTTCTTCACAGTCACACTCATCTTGACACCTAGTTGTGTTTTGTTTCCTGAGAATCCTTGTCCTACAATTTGTCCTGCTCTACCACGCATGGCACACATAAGGACATTAGGATACTCTAAATCATAGTTGAGAGTAGAAGCAATACTATCGCCAATGTCATTAACTTCTACCAGAACGTATGGATTATTATACTCTTTACAAACTTGAAAAATTACTGAGGGAAACAATACAGGTTTAATCTCATTATTTCTGTATTTCGCAACGATCTTATACGGCACTGTGGTGATATCAAACACGATAAAAGCACTATAGTCGCCACCAATTCCTCGGGCAACATCCACAGTAATAATATATTCGTGATCCTTTTGGACTCTCTCATACACGTCAAGTCCTGCATTGCTAGCTATAGGGTCATGGAAAGGAATGTTTTGTAGTTTTGCTGGACTAATTAAAGTATCAGCAGATCCGAGAAAGTCGCACTCAAACTCTTGTGCGAACTGCCTTGGTGATGTGTTCTTAATTGTTTCTTCTTTCCACTTGGAATCCCTTCCAGGAACCTGTGACCAGTGGACTTCGTTAGTAACATAATCATTCTTACCTCTCCTAGCATCTTCCCACATCTTATAGAAGTGGTTCATGCCATTAGGCGTTGAAATGATTATGACTTTCGTTGACTTACCAGAAGTAATAGTAGGATAAACAGAGGCAAAGAATTGCTCCGCAACATGGTTTGGAACGAAGGCGAATTCGTCGAGGAAGAGAATGTTAAACGACATGCCTCGGACAGCACTTGCAGACGTAGAAGCTGCCAATATCTTACTGCCATTTTCTAACTCCACATTACCTTTGTTCCATACCAGGATACCATGTTGCATCCACTTTGGTAGATTTTCGTAAGCAAGTTGTAACCTACCTAAAAGTTCCCTTGCTGTGCTAGCCTTGTTAGCAAGAATGCCAATGTTAACGCTATCGTAGAAAATTGCGTAATAAAGAAGATAAGCGACAACCGTAGTAGATTTTCCTGTTTGTCTTGGAAGTTTTGCGATGTTGAATCTATTCGCATGGAAATCCCTCAAAATATTTTTCTGAAAATCATACATGCTAAAAGGAACTAATCCTTCATCTAGCGAGATAATTTTGATGTAATTCATAGCAAAATAGATAGGATCATTTTTACACTTGATCCATTCATCAATTTGCTTTTTTGTAAATTGAATTGGGGTTCCCGCCTTCTTCAGGTTCGGATTCCCCAAATATACATCATTAGTTATTGCCACTAATAAATCCTAGTTCACCACTAGTATTTATTGATCAGATTTTTCTTCAAGATTGCTTAAGTCTTCAAGACGTTTTTCCCATGTATCACCACCATCAGAACCTTTCATTGGATTGATACATTGAAAGTTGCCAAATTTATTACAAACAAGACCAGCAAGATCTAATTCATTACCAGCTCTTCCTGTTCCAGACCAGTAATGCTGTCCATTGATCCACGTTGCCCCACACTTAGGACATTCGACCCTAGTTAAACTAAGATCTGATAATTCTTTATCCATTTTTGTTTCTCCTTGGATTGATACCCAGTTCTTTTTCTAGTTTGCGTCTCATAAAAGACATTCGGAACTGGATCCAAGCATATCTTAACTGTAAATCTACATAATAAAATACCCTCATAGTCGCATCATAACCTCCTATAGCAAAGAGGATGATTACGAATACAAGGATTAGATAAGCACCAAGCATATGTTACATCCAGGTACATACATTATAGACGTATGTAGTAAAAAATAGTGTAACAATTGATTACATTTTATTGACTTTTGTTTAAACCACAACTTTTCCAGAATATTGCTACTCAATAAGGGTTCCGTATTGTCTTCTGATTTCTCTGAGTTCTTCGAAGTCTTTTTGTTTGGTGCCGCCATCGTATGCCCATGCATAACCTTCTTCAATCATTTGTTCGTTGAGGGACAAATCTGCGTCCCCAATGTATAACCAACCAAGAAGACGCCCATACTTCCCGACACCGCCAACAAGTTCAGTGCGGATAACAAGATCATCATCACCCAGAATAGCACCCTCCAGTTTCTCTTTGAGCCAGTTTGTTGCGTCAATTCCCAACTCCTTTTCTTCAAGGTCTCTGGTTCTCTTCTCTGGAGTATCCACTCCTGCGACTCTAACTCTTTCTTTTTTGTAAAGATCGAACCCCAGATCGATCGTGACATCAATCGTATCTCCGTCAAGAACTCTGTTGATCTCGGTCACTCGGAAGTTGTAGCAACTCTTCCGACTTGGTGGTGTCATCGCTCCCATGGGATTCTCTCTTATCAATACCTAGTATATAGTAAATGATATAGGCAACTCCAATAAGAAGAAGCACTATAGACCAAATAACGCTCCATGTGGGATCATTCAGATTTTCGTGGGGTCTCAGAATCAGGTTCACGATAAAATGGTTCCCAATGTTGCCATCCATATTTATGAACTAGATTCATACCAATGATAGGAACTACTATTAACATGAGGGAAAGGATACCTATACCCCATGGACTTTCCATTGTATGCCTAACAAACAAAATCATGCTGGATAATCCCAATTAGTTATGAATTGTGTTTTGTGTTCTGGTCCCCACCCACTAAGGTACAGATAAGGGAAAGTACGAATTTGGCAAGAATCGCCAGTACATAGAAGGTCATCTACAATCCTCCAGGATTCCATTACCTCATCGGCATGAACAAAGTGTGATTGATCTTCATTAATAGCATCATAAAGAAGCTTCTCATAACCATCAATCGCTCTATCCTGTGGGTAATCATATGATAATGTAGCAAGTTCTAAACTATCATTTAGACCAGGAGACTTCATATCCATACGAATATCAAGATGAGGATTTGGTTGAAGACGCATTACAATACGATCTCCAGTCTCGCCATCATATAATTTTAGTGGAGGTGTTTTGAGTTTAATAACAACCTCTACACATTGATAAGGCATTTTCTTGCCAGTCATGACGTGAAAAGGAACTCCCTCCCAACGCCAGTTATGCACGAATAGACTACCAGCGAAAAAGGTAGGAGTATTACTATCAGGATCAACACCTGACTCGGACTTATATGTGTCATATTGACCCAAGATTGTGTTCTTTGACATTGTAGTGGCGGCAAGCACCTTTGTCTTTTCTCTTCTAATTTCTTTTGCTGACATTTTGCTAGGAGGTTCCATAGCAATGAGTGCTAGCACTTGTAGAATATGGTTCTGTAGCATGTCACGAACCTGACCTGCTGTGTCATAGTATTGAGCTCTACCTTCACAACCGATAGTCTCAGTGGCAAAGATCTGGACTTCTTCTATATACTGCCTGTTCCAAAGTGGTTCCAGTAGAATATTGCTAAAACGGGTGGTAAGGATATTATTAACAGTATCTTTACCGAGATAATGGTCAATGCGATATACTTGTTTTTCCCGTAGATGTCTAGCAACCACAGTTGATAGATGATCAGCAGATTTAAAATCGTGCCCAAAGGGTTTCTCAATAACCACACGGGATGTTTCTGGGTCATCTAAAAATCCTCCTTGCTTGAGATTGATAATTGCCCATTCATATCGTTCTGGTGGAACAGATAGAAAATATGTTGTGTCGTCTGTTTCGGGAAGTTTATTAAGACTTTCCTGGCTAGACAAGTCACATGAAACATAATCCAATTGATTTAAAAATCCCTCTGGATAGTTTCCAAGAGATTCTTTCCATGCTTTTGCTCCAATATCTCTTCTAGCAGCACCAGTAATTAAAAAATTTCTCGGAATCAAATCTTGATACCAGAGTTTATAAAGTGCTGGAATAAGTTTTCTTTTACATAGATCTCCAGTCGCACCGAAGATAACTATGCCTCTAGTGAGCGGTTCCATTTCCATCATAGTCGTCTGAGTCGTAGTAGTTATTTTCACCTTTTCGTATCCCGAAATAGATGGTGGCACATACAAACGGTAGTGCTCCCCAAAGTAAGACATCAGCGAACGTCATGACCACCAAACATTGCCCTCATTCCATTGAGGATTTTATTAGCAAACTTGCCTAGTCGTCTTGACCCAAATCTTTCGTATAGCGCACTGCTAATAACAGGAGCGGGTACGCCAAGATCCACAGCAGCATGAACAGTCCAACGACCCTCACCACTGTCTGATACACCACCATCGAACTTGCTAAGCTCTCTATCGCTGCGTAAAACATCAGCGGTAAGGTCAAGTAACCAAGACCCAACCACGCTACCACGACGCCACAACTCAGCCACCTTAGCAACATTAATGTCGTAACAATAGTCTTCTGGGCTATCCATTGGAGCGACTTCAGCATCTCCTTCTTTGACATACTTGGCACCTGCATTTGCTTCATGTAAAATATTGAAACCTTCGGCATATGCTTGCATGATGCCATACTCTACGCCATTATGCACCATCTTCACAAAGTGACCAGCGCCTGAAGGACCGCAGAACATCCATCCATACTCTTCTGGATACCAAGTGAAACCGTCTCCGTTATTTGTTCGTGGGGCAGCACTAATGCCTGGTGCGAGTGCGTCAAAGATAGGACGGCAGACGGATACTGCAGTATCTGTACCACCAACCATAAGACAATATCCACGCTCCAAACCATAAACACCACCACTAGTACCACAGTCAAGATATTGGATGCCAAGTTTAGAAAGCCTTTCTGCCCTGCGTCTAGAGTCTTTAAAATTGGAATTGCCATGATCAATAATAATATCGCCTTCCACACAAAATTGTAGTAGCTCATTAAGTGTATCCTCTACGGTTTCTGCTGGCACTACCATCATATAAATGCCAGGACCTTTTGCCCCGACTTCTTGTACGAGGTATTTGATTGAAGTGGTATATCCACTGATGTAACCTTTCTCATACTGCTCTTCTGCCTTAGCAGCATTGTTTCTGTATCCCCAAACTTCATGTCCTGATTTAATGAGACGGCGGGACATACCTTCGCCCATCCGTCCTAGTCCGATCATTCCTACTTTCATTTAATTTTCTCCATTGCTAATTTTAATTCTCTAGAGTGTTCTAATTCATCATTCAAGATCTCAAGGATCTTTTTATCGGGACCATTCAAAGCAAGAAACTTTGCATAAGTTTCTGCCGCATGAATTTCTACTTCATAAGACAGATGGTATGCATTGCGAGGAGATACCCAATAATAAACCACGTTGACCCAATAGTAGATAAGGACGAGGTGTTTGGCGACAAAGCGATCAATCCAATAAGAATTACCGCCCCTGCTTTCCATATACTCCAGATGTGATGTTTCATTGATTGATTGCTCGAAGTGTTGAAGCATTAGATCTATGTGCTCAGGACCACGAAGTCCCATGCTTTCTCTGAAATGTAATACACTCAAGAACGCAAAATAGGGTGCCCGAGCAATCTCCTCAAGCACCCAGAAACGTTGATAGTCTCTTCCTTGATACAGGAAGTCTAGTATTGCAACAGTGATGTCTAAAACAACAGTGTTGATTTTTTTCATTCTACATGTACCGTGCCGATCATGCCTGCACCTTTGTGGGGACCACACCAGTAAGTGTAATCACCTGCCTCAGCAAAGGTTACATCGAACTCTTCACCAGGCATCATTGCAAGACCCTCATGAGAAATCTCAGGATGATTTTCTACAACCACATTGTGAGGTGGCAACATGTTATTTACAAAATGAACTGATTCTCCTGCAGCAATTGTGACCTCTGCTGGTTCAAAAACAAGGTTGCCATTGGCACCCATCATTACATCAACTGCCCAAGCTGGTGCTGCCAGGAATAGTGTTGCTAGAAACGCGAATAGAATTTTCATTGTCCGCCGAATAGTTATCTTGATAAGCATTGAGCTTATTAATCAAATCATCATATTGTTCCCACATGTACTCAGAACCTGTTCGCTCTTGGTAGAGCAAACAAGCAGCGATTAGACGTGAGATATCAGTGTCGTTTAGACGCATTTTCATATCAAAACTCATTACTAATTATAGTTTTAGTAGGTAAAAATTCACATTCTTAATAATATTTTTACAAGTATGTCAGCAATTCCAAGCTCTTAGACTTTTATTGATTCTGCTATCTTTATCTTTAGCGGTTTTCTTGGAAGTTAGTTTCTTTTTCATGCCCTTCATTCTAGCGCAAAACGATGCGCGACGGGGATTTCCAACCTTCTTGCTTGGTGCTTTAAGGTCGCTTCCAGGATTTTCTCTCTCGTAAGATTTACGTCCCTTCTCATTAAGACCTCCAGACTTTTTCTTGCCTTCTTTTCTAGTCCAGGCTGCTTCTGATGTGAGTTCAAAACTTTCTTTGGCAGTCCTCGCCGCCTTTTTGAAAGCATCCTTCGCGGGGTAGTCCTTACTACCAGGACGCGCAGGTGCTTCTCCTCTCTTTCGTTTAGCGTGGATATTGTCGTAGAGACCACGCTTTGCTTCACAGAGTTCTTTAAATTCTTTATAATCTCTCATGATAACCGACGAGGGTTTACGAGATTATTTATATTAACCCATTACTGCTACAGGACCGAAAAACACATGGGTAGTATTGGTTGTCGTGTGTAGATAGTCCGTTGGTTCTTTATCGATAATAATGTCGTGACCATTCAGGAGATGGATAGTTCCTAGAACATCACCACCAGCATTCTTGAGAATAATCTCATGTGCCTGACCACCACCTGGATCATGGGTCACATAAACTTTAGTCGCCCCTTCAGCATTCTGACCAGGGTCGTCATCAGCGGTCATTGGGATCTGTGGTCCCAGAAGTTTGATTACTTGTGCCATTATCCTGTTACTGTTACGGGGGAAGCATAGACATAACCAGTGCCAGCAGTTTGATTAGGTGCTAATCTTATCTGGATAGTTTCTCCACCAGATGCTGGTTGATCAGCATAAGTTGGAACGTCAGGATCGACGAGAGTTGTTTGAGTAGGATCTTTCCTGATGTAGGCAGTCTCACCAGCAGCAATAATCATATCGTGATAGTTGAAAGTCTCAATATTATTCTGCTGGAAAACACTATATGGTTCTCCAGTGGCAGTATTAAGAGCTTGAACTACAACTACTCTGGCACAAACAGGTTTGTCTGTTGCGTTATTAATTTTAACCACACTTGCGCGGAGAATTTCTTTACCATTCAACATGCCTCCTCCAGTGCCAGAAGGATACGCTGCATCAATATCTGTAGCAGAATCCAACGAAGTAATTTTACCAATTGGTGTGATTAGCATTACTCTCCTTTCTCTTCGTTCTTATTTATCGTTTGCCACCACCCATTTGCTTGAGCATCTTCTGTAGCTCAGCAGTGCTACCAACAAACATAGCATTGTTGGTGACTTTGGATGGACCTTTCTTTTCTTCGTCAAGATCCTTCATTTTCTTATGTAGGTCTTGGAGTTTCTCAGTCATGTCTGCAACGTGCTTCATTGCCGCTACAGCGACTTCATATGCTCTAGGGTGCCCTGACTCCTGAGCGACCTCTAAAGCGCCTCTGACCGCTTCCTGACCCTGATCTATGAGTGAGTATAATTCACCACGGGTATACTCGTAGTCTTTTGTGCGGTCATCTTTATTGACCTCTGGTGGTTTTGGTTTAGTGGGTATGCTTTCCTCAATAGGTTCAACTTCAATATTGAGGATTTTCTCCATGTTTTCTTCCATGCTCATAAGTAAGTAATTCCTTCATTAAATCCAAAGTCATCATCTGCTGTTAATAGTGCATCATCAGCGGCATCAATTTGACCATCATTATTGATATCTTCTTTTGCTTTTGGAGAATATGTTCTTTCAATATTTCTTCTGCCAATCTCAAGATCACCAACACTTTCATATATAATTGCTTTTCTAATGACATCAGATTGAGTGTATGGACCATAGAAATAACTTTTAGCAGTGAATGTCATAGTATATGTAATATACCTACGCTGCATAAAACTATCATCCCATTGATCATCATAACTGATGTTATTCAATACGATAGCGACATCTCTTTTTTCATCCATATCTGGAATCATATTGAGTGTCACTGAAAATGATGGTTGAAAGTATGGAAGAATCTGTTCAATGATTTGTAAAGCATCGTCTTGCGATTTGCCAATAATGCCAAGCTCGAAACTTATGTTATATGGAACAGGGACATATTGAACCTTAACTTCATTACCATTATCATCAATGATATTTCTGTATTTTTGAATAGGTGATGTTTTACGAGTAGGATCGTAATCAATACCTGTCATCTCAAAGTATAGACGTGGTAAAGTAATTGCTACTTTTCTTCCAACATCTGGGTTCTGTTCCAGACGAGTGAGAAACTTTTGCTTAGGACCATATGCCAAAGGAACTTTTTCTTCCTCCAAAACATTACCAGTTTCTGGATCTTTCTTCTTCAATGTAATATTGTTGAAGAGTGTTCCAAAAGCAATAATGTTTTTACGAGTAATCTCGTTGTAAAAATGTGATCCTAACATTAGAAGCTACCTGTCTTATTTCCAAATTCACCAAATGGATTTCTTTCTGTCCAGTCAATGATATCGTCTGCACTATCTTCGATCACTCTATTTTGATCGTAAGTGCTATTTGTATTATTTAGAGTGTCGTATGACTCAGGACTCCACTTAGCACCTGAAGTTAGACCTGTTATAGTTTCAGCAGTAGTAAATGTTCCTGTTCTATTGATGACTTGGAGGTCTCTGGTTGCAGAATCCCAGGACTTGACTTCTGCTCTATTGTCCTTAGGTGAGTAATCAATAGTGACATCAGGAGCAGTTGTATAACCACTACCCCCACTAGTGATGAGGATACCAGTAACAAGACCGCTCGAACTAACCGTTGCAGTGGCTGTTGCTCCATTTCCTCCTCCTCCAGAAATTGTAACTGTGGGTGGTAATGCAGAATTGTAATGAAGTCCACTGTCAGTAATAGTAATACCATCTACGGCATCACCATCTGTTGTTGCTGTTGCCTTGGCGAGGAATTCATCTCCAACAACTTCTTCGCCAACTGTGAAGTCCCCAGATCCACCAGGATCCATGACTAGTTTAATTGCACTGGAGAATGTAGTTTCAATTTCATCGATTTCTGCTACACCAGTAGAAATATCATCACTGCCATATTCATAAATCTCAGCAGTCATGGTATAATATTGTATTTTTCCAAACTGATAGAAAGGTTGTTCTCTTTCTACAAATTTGATTTCATATAAATCTTTTGTTAATGGGAAATATAATAGATCTCCTTCATTGGGTCTGCCATTAACAGTGAGATTATATCCAGCAGAAGCTTCATCCCAACGTCTAGTTGACACTCTAAACTTTACTTCATCAGTAATTCTAAGACCAAATTTACTGATAAATTCTGAAGTGTCACCAAAACCTTCTACATTTTGTAGAAGCATTTCAATTTGAAACTGACTTTCATATTTTGAATATACAATATCATCAAGAGTATAATCTTGTAGAATAGTTCTTGGCATATAGTAAATGTCAGAACCAAACAGCTTGATCTGTTCGTCTACAAGATCTTGGTAGAGATCTTGCTCTCCAGAATCTCCCTGATAATATGTTGGAAAGTAAGGACTAGTAGGCATCTTATCCGATCATATCCATAGGTGGAATAGCATACTTGCTGAGAACTTCAGATTCAATTTTCTCAATTTCTGCTAATGCGTCTGTATATATTTCTCTACCATTAAGTGTAATGCCACCAGGCAATTGCACATTATTATATTTGATTAAATTCATACCCCACTGCTTCTTCATGAGAGCAGTAGCATATTTCTTAACGAACATATCATTATACATTTCAGTCGCATCTGTTGGATCAATAAGGCGATGTGCTTCAATTAGAAGATATGTATCCTCTTTGAGGAATGACTTATTGATATCAAGATACAAACGATCACGACGCATGGTGTATCTAAACTGCTGGAATGATCCATTATTGAGAACCATATCTAGAGTTTCCAGATACTGCTTGTTCATATAGTAGTTGAGGATATCAAGTGATCCAAATGCATACAGATCATTTAGATATAATTGATACTCAACACCAAAAAGATTGGAACGGATTGAGTTGCTGACTAGACCAAATACTTTAGTAATACCAACTACATGATCTGGAATAGGAATATAATTAGTTGCTTCTTCCCATTCAGTCGTTCCTGATGATGTAGTAATTTCACCATCGAAACGTGTTTTATCGTCAGCAGTAATTTCGTGTCTTAGATATGCTCTCTCCATACCATTGTAGCAGTTCTCTTGGAAGAACTGGATGGTATCATCAATAACGTTATTGACCTGCTCATCATCAATATTGACTTGGAGGACAGGTTCGCCAAGCTGCCTCTTACAGTATGTGATGAGTTCAGCTCGTGAACTTGGTTTTGCCATCAGACACAAAAAATCCCTTCTTACCTATTTAGTAAGAAGGGATTTAATATTTATTATTCTACCACTTCAGTAGGTGCTGCTTCTGCTGGAGGTTCCTCAGTTCCATCACCTTCTGCTAGAATCCTTAGAGTTTCTAGACCACCAAGAAGTTTGGTGCGGTATTCTGTTGCTTTTGTAAGATTATCTTGTAGTTCTGCAATTTGCTTTTCAGCTTCAGCAAGTTGCTTTTCGAAATTTTCTTGGAGTTGTGTCGAATCCATAGTTAGAATTGCAATTCAGTCATTGGTATTTATAGGAATTATAAATGATCTTTTCTGTCGTGTCAACCGTAATATATCACTTCATCAGATTTTCTGACATTTTCAAGATCATCTCCATCACCACTGGTTGTTCCTTCCAATTCATGATCCCATGGAGTAACCCAAATATCACTATCTACTGGAATTTCAGTAATCAATCTACCTTCAGAATCTGTAGTAGTACCTCTATCAGATTTAACTTTTTCGTCAATTCTTCTGCCAACTACCATCCAAGAAATAGTATCTGTTGAAGTTTCATCTTGACATTCAATTGTCAATACACCATTTTCAACTCTTCCTCTTACTGCAGACCAACCACTTTCATTTGTTGTGAAGCATTGGATATCACCATTTAGAGCAACAAAAGTTCCTGCAGTCATTCCAAAGTGTTCATCAATATTAATTGAAACAGAACCATTTGACAAAGTAGAAGAACCTCTATAGATAAGATCTAACTGTGGACTCTCAACGGTTGCATGTAACAAGAAATGTGAGTCTCTTAGGGATTCTAATGGGTGTTTAATTTGGAAATTCTTTGTTCCATTTACAGTTAGGTTTCCACTGAACGTGCTAGTTCCATTTGTTTGTGCTGCATCAACTTGACCACAGCGAATTCTTGAATTGCCAGCAGCTTTATATCCAACATCAGAACAGAAATTCCAAGAACCAGGAGCACTATCTGTTGTGTTATCATCGTGCCAAATGTGATCAACATTGCTATTATCGCCACCTCTGGATGCAATAATAGCATGGTTATTATAGTAAATTGAACCATTTACATACAGATAAATTTCATTAGTTGCATCAGTATATACTGTTGTTCCACCATTGATAGTTACTCTGCCGTCAATGCGGCTTTTCATAGTTCCAGTATTATCATCCAGATATAATCCCCATCTGTTGGTAATGATACTTTCTGTTGGTGGATCAGCGTTGGGGTTATTGCTTCCTGTTCTAAATGCTCCAGAGAACAAATAACCATTTGTCATTGTTCCACCATCTGCTCTTAGATAAGCATGGAATCCACGCGCATTATTAACAACTGTTCTATGAGCAGATGTATTTTCTCCAGCTCTTAGATATGCATAACCTCCACGCATATCATTTGTTCTTGCTGTGCCTCTATTAGGCATGTATGCATAGAAACCATATCCTCTTGCAGCATATCCAGCGGAATCATTATATAAACCGTTTCTTATTTCAGAGTAAATTCCATATTGACTGTTAACTCTACCATTACGATAGATGCGATTATACATGTTAACGCCAGACAAGTTGGGAACATATGCTCCATAAAGGTTGTAAGTGTGACCGCGATATGATTGACCAGTTCCTGTATAAGAAGCAGCATATTGCTGCATATTGTTATTACCAGTTCTAGTATAATTGAATGTAGTATGTGTTGGACAATAATCAGACCATCCCAGTGACTGGTTACCAGCACCAATATCATACTGCTCTCTATACATGTAGTGACTAGATGAATAGTCACGATATACTCTTAAGAAACCTTGATTGTTTACATCTGGATATACAGTATTACTGGAATAGTTACCACCAATTGTTAGTGTTCTTGCTGGATTTGCTGCATCTGTTTTAAATCTCCAAGTCCTTAACCAGTTCCAACTTACAGATTGTGATGTAGTAGCACCTCCACAATCTCTAATTGCAGTTCTAATCCAAACAGCACGACATGATCCACTAGTTCCTGCAGGACCAGTCCAGATATTTCCATTTACTCGAAGTCTAAGTCTTCTATCACCTTGAATTCTAAAGATGGAGATACTACGATTATCAAGTCCACCACCAATGCCAGTTAATAAAACACCAGTTCCACGCTCAATTTCATGGGCTTCGCCTTGAGCATTTGTTCCCAAAGTAACATAAACATTGTAAGTGGGGAAATTTCCATTGGCATCTGCCGTTGGAGCAGTTGTTGGCCAACCAGTTACATTGGTAACTGGGAATGGACCATAAATTGCCGAAATGTCCTCTGTCAATGTCAATACAGTAGGAGTTCCAGATGTTGCAACACCTGTAGTATTATTAATACTGCCATTATTGCCAACAATACTAGCAATAGAATACTCTTTGTTTTGCATTCTAGGACTTAACCTGAGTCCATTCAAAGAGGGGTTATCTACATTATTAAGACGATAAACAAGAGTATTGTATTTGAGGTAGTTAGCTCTCCATGTAGTTAATGGTTTGTAATCAACATAAGCAACATCTCTAAAAACACCAGTTGAACTCATGGTGTCATAACTGGTAGATGAAAGCCACTTCCAGCTAGCATTAATATTTGAATCCCATAGTCCAAAATGTCCTGGTTTTGAAGGACTTTCTCCTCCTTGAGTATCACGGATTCTAATACCACCATCAACTTCTAAGACGGATCTAGTATCATTTCCAGAAACAATATCTCTATTGATGTTTACTCTCTCTACAGATGCACTTAGAAGGTTATCAGTTCCACCTGGACGTATTCTTACATAAGCAGAAGCAGCTCCCGCAACTTGGAATGTTTCATGAACATCCCCTTCTGCATCTGCTGGAGTTGCAATACCAGTAAATGGAGTTCCGCCACTATCAGATCTCATGAAGAATTTTGAGATCCATTGACCACCAGTAGTTCCTAACTGATAACCTTCCGATGGTTGGTTAGCTGCATATGTAATTGGTCTTATATCGACCATACTACCTGGATTATTAGTAGCAAGACCAAGATCCCCGTTAGCAGTCAGAGACATTCTCAGTTGACTTGTTCCAAGATTAGTCAGATTATCTCCACTATCACCAGTATAAAAATCTAGTCTCTGTCCAACACCATTTATATGAGTAGATCCGATGCCAACTGAATATCTATTATTTGTTTCATCTGGAAAAGTTAGTGTTGGACCAGTTGTATCATTTGGATCTTCATGAACATGCAATTTAGAAATTGCATTTGTACCACCCAATGCAATTTTTCCTATGTATGGAGATAATTGAACAGTGCCATCTACATTATATGCAATTGCAGGAATACCAGTAGTATCATTAACTGCAAAAATATTTCCAGAGGTTGCATTACTGTCAATATTGTACAGTTGATTTGAACCACTAATAAAAGAAATACTATTGTCGTCTTCTACTTGCAGTTTAATTGGCGAGTTATTAAATCCAACAAAGGATATTTCTGGTAACCCTGATGCATTATTATTGGGTGTAATTAGGATATCCTTATCTTGATTTGCCATTGGTTAATCTATGATACAATTAATATTTATTTGTTTTATGATCAAACAAGATATTTCAATTTTGAAGCATTGTAGTTCAATTTAATTTCTTCCGCACTGAGAGATCTTTCATATAAGAAAAAACTACCAATTCCGCCTTTAAAATAATCTGGATAATTATCTGGTGCTAAAATATTTCCAATATATTGGAATGTGGTATTATCTCCAACGTTAATGGTTCTTACATTTTCTCCATCAATATAAATTGTAGCTACATTATTGAGAAAACTCATTGCAAAATTAACCCAAACTCCTGCGGTAATTTCTGCGTGTGGGAAGTCTGGAGAAGTATTACTAGCAATATCATCTGGATTTGAGTTCGTGTCAGTTTCAAAACCAAATCCACCTTCATATAAAGCAACTAGTTGATTATAACCAGATATTGCAGAAAATAATGAACGAGAATTAACTGTCTTGTTTGCTGCAAAATTTGTAAAATCTGTTACATTAAACCACACAGAAATACAAGATCCAGTAGTTCTATTTAAAGTCGTTGATGGAAATTGTATAAAACTACTAGTTCCATTAAATGTTAAGTGACCTTGGTTTGCGACAGAAAACCCAACACTTGTTAGATCTCCATTATTTCCATTGCCACTTATATCGTAAATAATATTTCCAGATCCAGGATAACTGGCAGGATTTGATGGATCAAAGCAAATAGTTAATCCTTCGTATGCTATTTTTGAATTGATATTAAGTCCCATATCATTCCTCCGTTAGTTCTACTTCTGTTTGCAACTTATCAATATCCTTACGCTCTGCCTGGATGAAGTAGAACGCTGCACCACCACCTATGTATACTTTGTTATCTTCAATTTTATCTACCCATGCATGGTGATTACCAATTGGGGTAAGTTGAACTGTGATGCTATCTTCATCAACCAACTCAGTCCAGTATTCTGGAAGTTCAACGATATCATCTCTAGTTTTACCACGGACATATACGCCATGCTCAGGACCTTCAAGTGATCCGTAGACTAGTTGATAATTTTCTTTGGTTGGGTGATCAATTACGAAGGACTTGCTGGTTGCAGCAAGAGTTCCTTCAACCTTGAGTTTGTAATTTGAGGTTGGAGATTGTGTTCCAATTACAGCATTTCCATCTTTGTCGATTTGCATCAACTGAGTTACTGCAGAACCACCAGATTCTCTACCAACAAAGAAGTTTGCAGTGTCATTTTCTGCAATATGCAGTCTTACCTGACCAGCATAGTCTGTATCATTACTTCTAGCTATAATAATTCTGGAATCATATGTATTGGTTAGAGATGAATCCGCCAACAACGTAATTTTTGTTCCAGCAGTAGTAATAATAGATTCGCTATTAGCAGAGAATTCTAAGTATCCAGAAAGAGTTAGTTTTGCTTGCTCATTACCAGCATATGTTGCTCCTAAAGGACCACCACCATCTGGGTCTACTGCTGTTTGCTCAAGACGCATAAGCTCACGTCTCGATGCTGCTGGTGTATATACTGTCCAAACATGATACTCATTGCCATTATCTTGAGTGTAATACTCAAGGTATGAATTTGAATCTGCATCTCCATCATTCTTGAAGAAGATACCAGCACCATCAGTGTTCATTGTCCACTTGATGCCAGTGTTAGTCTGGTTAAACTGGAGATCTCCAGACATTGTATCACCAGACTTCAGAACGTTAAGTGATGCAGCACCTCTTAGACTTGCAATAACGGTATTGAAAGAAACATTACCGTCAGGATCTCTTAGAACACCTCTGCTGTTTGCAGTTGTATCATATGAATCTGGATCTGTATAGGTGTAATCGATTCCATCTAAAGTTACAGTTCCAGATAGGTGTGTGGGAGCAGTTGATCCTGCCGTTTGTCCAGCACCTGAAGATGTGATAGTGTAAATCTTGTCACCGTCAACAGAAACACGATCTCCTTCATTATATTGAGCAGCTGCTACCCATGCTGCTGGATAGAAAATACCAGGAACAAATTGAACATTACCCGAGTGCCATACTGGGTTACCATTTACTTGTAAGTCACTACAGGAAACATTCATATTACCTGTTCCTATTGTGGTGCTACCACCACTGACAGTCATAGCAACGTCAAATCCAAATTGATCAGTAAACGTGCTACCACTAGACTGGAATCTAATAGAAGGTGATGTAATCTGATCTTGGTTTCCTAAGATATAGAAAGGATTGCCAGTATTATCTACAGTTAGATTGTGCTTAGATACGCTGTAATCGGATCTCTTGGTAATGCTCCAATCAGCAATAGCATAGTAAGTTGCTGGTCTTACCGCATTACCAACCTTAACGATTTCTTCGTCCAAGACACCAGAAACTAGTTCTGCAGTAACTATAGTCCATGGATTTGTAACTTTTCCTATAAACTCTAAGTCATTAACAGTTCCTCCAACATGAGTTGGTGGAGTAGTTCCAGAATTGGAGATTGCTGCAGTAGAACGATAGATGTTGTATCCATATTGAATGAGTCTATCTAATACATAAGCAGTATTTTCTGACCAGTAGTAATCAGAATTTTCGGTATTTACTGTATAATCAATAACTTTAATTGTTCCTTTGTTAACATTGGTAACAGTGTAGAGATTTAGTCTTACTTCACCTGCAGCAATTTGAGTATCAAGTTCATCTAGTTCTGTGGTATTAGCAAATCCTTCGAGATATAGATCGTAGAATAGACCATTGTTTGCACTTTGGAAATCAGGATTTGGAGCAGTAACTCTAATTCTGTTGTTAACATCCTTCTGTGATAGTTGATCTGGAAGTCTTCTATTACTTAGAGTTCCAGAATTTATATTGAGTGCATTTGTTACCCAAGATAATTCTCTATCATCTAGTTGGTCTGCATTGAGTCCACTAGATGGACCGTCGTTACCTGCGGACCACATTTTCTTATAGGTGTTCCAATTACCAGTTACTGTTGAAGCAACTGTTGCAACAATTCTTGCATTAGTATAACCAATGAAGGTAAACTCTGCTGTTCCTCCAGTTGCTGTAGCAGCACCAGATTCATGTGATGGTGGATCGTTTGGATTTGTTCCAGAACTACCTGCTAGAGTTACTCTATAAATGAATCCTCTTGCTTCGGTATTACCAACATAAATGACATCATTAAATTGATAATTTACATTTGCTTCCCAGTGGTTATATCTGGTTCTACCATTATCCAAACCAAAATAAGATTCTGGTAGCGTAACTACGAATGTTCCTGAAGCATTTCCAGTTTCATCGTAACCATGGCCACTATCGGTCATAGTGACAGAAGAAATATTACCGCTGCTATTAACAACGATAGTTGCTCTTAGACCAGTTCCTTCTCCACCACCAAGAGGAACATCTTCATACGTTCCTTGAACATAACCGTTACCACCATCAGCAAGAGTCAATGCAGAAACAAAGTTTCCACCTGTTCCTCTGATGAATAGGTTATTGTTATCAGTAAATGCTAAACCATTGACAGCACCAGCAGAGAAGTCTGTAGCAGAGGATCTTGGTCTTCTGAATGTCAAATTTTGATGCTGTGATCCTCCATCATCTAAGAATTGATATTTTAGATTAGTTTCAGGAATGTTAGCAATGGTTAGATTATTCTTATATGCTAACTGCGCTCCTTCTGGAGTTGCTTGTGGTTGAGTGTTAACAGTTTTAGTGTCAACAATTTCAATTAGACCTGCTGAACCAGCAGATCCAGTGATGTTAATCTCGTAGTCTTCTCCGCTTTCTAGCTTAGTAGGTCCGACAGTTCCATCAATAAAGTTGGCACCATTCTGATAGTATAGACCTTCCTGACCATCAAGTTTGTCTGCGTCTAGACCGACACCATCACCTTCTTTGATTTGGATTCCACCATCATCGAAGAAGTTGAACTGTTCTTTCCAAACTTTTACGACACCAACGGTGCTGAAGTTATCTGCAGCAACAGTATTTCCACTCAGTCTTTTGATATCAACATCAACTGTTCCGAAGTTTAATTGTCTTGTAGCAAGTTTTGCTAACAAGTCTGCATCATCTCCAGTTGCACCTTGATTGGAAGTAATTGCTGATGGAAGTGGATCAGGAGTAAAGTCTGTATCGTAACCAACACCACCATCAGTAATTGTTACTCTGGAAATAACACCATCAGAAATAGTAGCAGTTGCTGCAGCACTTGCACCAGCACCACCAACTGAAGTAAATATTACTTGGAGACCTTGTGCAATATTACTGGAACCATCAAGAATATAAACTGCTGTAACTACACCTGCACTAATTTCAGAGATTGCTCTTGGACCAATTACTGGATTTCCTTGAGCATCTTCAAATGAAATTACAGGTGGTTCTAAATATCCACCACCACCATTGGTAATATCAATTTTTTGAATTGCTCCATCTGTTATCAAGAAGTTTGCTGTTGCACCAGATGCTCCTGCATTTGGATTTCCAACACCTGCCAGGTGACCAAGCAAGCTATTATCTGAATATGATCCTGTTTGATATTCAGAACCACCATCAACGATGTAAACTTCCTCAATATAAGAACCTCTACTAAACTGAGATCCTAAAAGAATAGGAGTATCATTATCAGCGACTCTTACAAACTGAGTAACTGGTGCGTATTTTTGGTCTCCTCTTAAGAAAGTAGTTGAGTTTGCTGGGAAGTTTGTATCAGAAACACCCAATCTTGCTGTAGAAATAATACCAGATGTAATAAATGCAGCATCAATATTTGATGATGTTAACTGAACCCAGTTATTAATATTCTGTGCCGAAGTATTAATTGCATCAAGAACTATAATGTGATATGGTTGATCATTTCCAGTTGTAACAGTAAAATCTGAAATTTCATCACCATCATTTACTTTAATATTATTTTCAATAGTAATTGCAATTCTAGATCTTGCAGTTGCCTGTGCAGCTGCACCAGCACCAGTAGAATCTCCTGGATCATTTGTAAATACAATTTCTGGATCGCTGTTATATCCAGAACCAGGATCAGTAATTGTAATTGAAGAAACACGGTTATTAGCAATTTCTGCGGTAGCAGTTGCTTGAGAACCAGCATATAAGTAATCAACACCGTCAATTGTTACACTTCCTGAAGTGTGAGTTGGTTGAGTTGTGCCTGTAGTAGCTCTAACTCTATGTGTATATACATTATAATTACCAGTACCTGCATTAAGGTATCCAACATATTTTAATGGTTGACTGTATCCATAAGTGTAATTAGTGTTACTAAAAGATTGCCCAATAAATTCATAGGCAAAACCATCTGATTTTGTTATAATTTCTCTTATACCAGTATGCGTGGGACTTTGACCAGCATCAGTGGTTGTATCTATAGCAGTAACTCTATAAATTTGATCTCCATTATGCACAATGTCACCAACGGCATATGTTTGACCACTTTGCCATAAAGATGAATCGACATAAGTATATTCAATATCATTATTAATAACTACACCCGAAGTATGTGTAGGTGGAGTTCCTGTATTTCCTGCGTTTAATATTACATCATTTGTAATTGTATATACATTTCCATTATTTGTTACTTGTTCATCTGAAAATACATCAGAATTTTGTTTTGATATTGATGATGTTCCAATGAAAATGGTTGGTGCTGCTGTATAATTTTGACCAGGATCAGAAATAAAAATACTATCAACATAACCATGTATATAATTTGTAATGGTTCCTTGTGCGGTAGATGGTGATGCTGTAATTACATCTCCATTGGAGAATTGATATTTATCGCTAGGACCAATTTCTAGAACTTGGAATTCTAAGTCATTATTCAGAATGAATGACAGACTGATGTCTTGTTGAATTGCAATATCACCAGCAAGTGCTCCTTCTAAAGCAAGTCTTTCCGCCTCATCAGCAACTGTAAAGACATTGAATGGTCTTAGTGCTGGTAACTGGTCAATATTGATACGACCATTGTCACCAAGTTCTACAAGTGCTCTAGGAGTTGGGTTTGTAGAATACGTTTTGTTGATAAAATTACCAAGATTATTAGAAATATAATCCCTTACTGATTTTTGTGTAGGTAGTAAACTATTTGAAGAATCAATACCACCCAAAGTATTGTCAGCAGAGAATCCTTCAATAGTAATATCTCCACCAGAAATCTTCAGGAAGCTAACTTCGGAAATTTCAACCGTTCCACCAAAGGTGATGTTACCAGTTCTGTTTTCTACCTTAGCAAAGTAACCAATCTTAAAGTCACCAAGTTCATCAGTTCCAGAAGAGTAAACTCTTCCATATGCCTGTGAAACTTGTTCGAAATCTTTTGTTTCTGTGCTACCAGATTGACCACCGTTCTGTGGTAGTGCATTGTAATCATTACCAGAACCAGCGTATTCCCAGGTATGTGAGGAGGAGTTAACGATAGATGGTCTATGGAACTTGACAATCTTACCAATTAGTTTATCTCTGTTTAGAACGGTAAGATTAAAGATACCATCATTTCTTGTTAAACCAGAAGCAACTTCAGTCTCATCTAAAATTTCTTCTGTAAGTTGTAATAGTGTATCAATAGATGCTTGAACATCTGTGCAATCACCAGTAGTATAATTATTTGGATCACTATCACCATTTGTAGTATCACTATCAGTAATAGTTAGATCTCTGTAAGGAGTTTCAGCAGTATACTGTGCTACATAGTTTCCATTCTGTATTTCTTGTGCAGTGAGAGTTACACCAGGCTTTCTTAGAAGGTTGTTGATAGCAAGTTTTGAGAGTACAGAAGCAACACGGAATACTGCTTTTGTTCCATCTTCAAATCCATTAACGTGAATAACGCCACCATTTACAGCATCGATGTATAACTTTGCTGCATCCCAAGTATTTGAGTTTGAATCTTGGAGTAAGTCTTTCGCCCAAGATTGAACTGTTAGTCTAGTATCTCTGCGGCACTTCTCAATATCTGGTTGAAATCCAATTGTTTCACCAGATTGAACAATCAAACTCCAATCTAGACCACCTGGAATCGATGTCTTTGGTCCAACACCAATATACCTTTGAGCAATATAATAACTACCATTTTCCGAAACAATATCACCAACTTCATAAGTGCTTGCATCTGCAGGATTGTATACTGTAGCAAGAGTGGTATAATTTTCAATAATACCAACTGCTTCATCCCCAATGTAATCTCCATTGTTAAACAGGAGATTATATGCATCAGTATAACGGTTGTTATTACCAGTAATTCGCATTACTGGAGAAACACCAGTGTTAACATCTGGAGCTCCATCAATTTCAAGTTCGACAGTAAATGGAGCACTAGCAGTAGACGATACTACTTTGTTAATATAGTATTCTCCACCACCAGAAACACCTTGAATATAGTTCTCTACACCACCAATCTTCATAACATAGTGCTCTAGAGGTCTTCCGCCAAGACTATTAACTCTAAATGTAGGGCGACCAATTTCGTTAAAAGTAATGTTTTCAATAATACCTTCATTGAAACTATACGCTTCCTCTCTATATCCTTGCGCTCTCATTGCATACGTTCCGAAGTTCGTAGCGGAGTTGGTAATAGAAGCATAACCACCAGATTCTGCAAGAACACCATCTTGACAGAAAATTACGAAGCAAGAAACTAACTGAGTATATCCATCTCTAATAACTTTGTATCCAATACCACCAAAAGAAATAATCGTAAACGCAGCAGCAACCATCGACTTACCTTGCTCAGGTAGGTTTGGTCTAGGAACGTTTGGTGTAGCGACTTTAGTTCCATCAATCTCACAACCACCGCCACCAATGAACGAAATTACTGATGAGTTGAAGATGTATGGAGATACTTCAATGATGGGAAGATCGTCCCAAGGATCTCTGACAGCAACAACGTTACCATCTTCGTCGGTTAATGCAGACGATGGCAATGTTCTAGTTGGAGATAGTCCTCCATCCAGAATGTCTAGAACAATATCAAATAGAGTATATACAGTAGATACTACGTTTGCACAAGCTCCATCACCATATGTTGTTGATACTACAGGTTCAGTTCTTGTGATTCCATTTAAATTACCAACACCAGTAGCGTCATCACCAATTGCTTGAGTTAGAATACCAAATAAAGTATTGATAGTTCCTGCTTCAGTCTGACAAGTTAAGTATGATTCATATGCTGTTACTGCATTGCTAGATGCTCTTACGAAGGTGTGTGCTGATTGTGGTAGATGCTTAATTGAATTTGCAGTAGAACCTGTAAATGTATGCTCAGACTGTGGTTCGTGCTTGACAGAATTATTAGTAGCACTTACAAATGTATGAGTGTATTGCTCACCTACAGGAGAAGCACCAACATTCACAGTAATATTACCAGTTTGACGCTCAATACCATTTGCTGCAGCACTTACAAAAGTGTGAGCACCAGTGTAAGAAGAATCTCCTACGTTAATTTGAAATGTGTTGGAAGTTACATTAAAGATTGGTAACCAACGACCAGATGGATAATCATATCCAGCGCGAGGATATGATTTCTGAACAGTATTACCATCTAGATCACATGTATATGTAAGGGAACCATCAGCAATCTTAACGTAATCACCATTATTAAATCCATGACCTGCAACAGTAAATGTTACAACACCTGTTGAAGCATTGTATGGAGCATCTGTTGCTGTGTGTTGAGAAGCAGCGACATTAGTAATGGCAAGAGATTGACCAGCTGCAGGGTCGGTTGTTCTTGGGTATGCATGAACAGTCTGGTTACCATCTTTAGCACATGTGAATGAAATAGATTCATCTTCTAAGACAATACCTCTACCAACTCCAAGACCATGCTGTCCAATAGCAAGAGTTAAATCGCCAGTTGCAGCATCATAAGATGCAGTTGTTGGAGTGAAATATTGATTGGGAGCAGATGCACCAACATTTAAGGTAATTGTATCAGCACTTACTGCAGCAATTGGAATGGAACGACCTGCATAAGGATCAATTCCAGGACGAGGATATGTCTTTGTAGACTGGTTGTTGTCCATGTCGCAAGTAAACGACAAGGAATTATCATCAATAACAACACCTTCACCAACAGATAGTGTGTGAGCACCAATAGTTAATACTAAGGTTCCTGCAGATGGACTATAAACTGCAGCAGTTGGAGTGAACTGTTGATCTGGACCAGAGGCACCAACGTTAACAGTGACTGTATTTGTAGTTACTGCAGTAATTTCTAGGTTGCTTGAATATGCAAGTTGACCAGGACCAGGAAGTGCGTGTTCAGTCTTGTTACCATCCATGGCACAAGTGAACACAAATGACTCTCTATCCAATCCGATAGCATTTGATGTTGTCAATCCATGAGCACTACCGAAAGTGATTACAAAATCGCCAGTAGCAGGATCATAAGTAGCATCAGTTGGAGTGAACTGACCAACTTCAACAGCGTCAATTGTAATTGATGTATCTCTATATTGAAGGAAACCGTGAGATCCTTGAACAGTGATTACATTGTTACTGATTACATCTACAGCAAGATCTCTTGCTCTGTTATATGCAAAGACAGATTCATCTCTTTCACCATCTTCAATGGTTCTTGAGTAAGTTACACCGTTGAGTGTATTGGTAATATAAACATTACCAGCATCATATGTTTTACTATTTCCACCATACAGGAGGTCATATGTAATTTCATCTAGGTTTGATAGAATATCATCGATGCAATCTTGATTGGCAGTTCCGTTTGGTGGAGTCCACGAAGGGAACTGCTGAGTCATCAAATAGAATGCTTCATTTGCAATGAAGTCCTTATTCTTTTGAATAAGTCTATATGCATCACCTGCTTTTTGAGATACAGCTTGCGTTGGATCTACAATAATTGTATTATCAGTATATGGGGAAATTGAAGTATACGTTCCTGCTGCAAGGATATTTCTAAGTGCTTCAATAGAAAGTTCTCTTGCTTCACGAATAGCATATTTTGTTTCTTCTAATTCTCCATCGACATAAGCAACTGCGCCACCTAGTAGATATTTTTCTCCTGCTTCTACAGATGCGGCATTTCCACCATAGAACAAGTCATGTGATACATGATCAATGATCGTTTTAAGATCTCTCTTACATTTGGTAGCATCAAAACTTGTATTAGGAAATTCTGCCTGGACTCTTCCTAATGCTTCTTCTGCAACATATTCTTTATTACGTTGAATTAAATCAACTGCATCTTGATAACGGAAAGAATTTGTTTCTGTTGATGGGAATTTAAATGGCGAGTTTAGAAGTGTTGCAACAATGTAGTTATCACTAGATTCTAGTGTTACTGCAGGTGGTGCATATGTAGAACTACCGCTAATACCAAAAAGATCCGTTGGAGTATCTTTGTATACTACAAATTTGGTGCTGAATCCATCTGTAGTTTCAATACGATGAGAAATTTTTTGTCTGCCATTAAACCTTGCTAGGTCTCCATAAGTTCCACTACTAGCAAATCCATCAATATCTACATATTGTCCTACTTCATAATCATGATACTGATCAACTTCAAAAATAAGACCATCTGGATATGTGTCTGAAGCTTCGACACTTAATACAGAATATAAAGTATGTGAAGTTACATGACTTACAACTTCTACTTCAATTCTTTGAGAGTTAACTCTATCTGCAATTAGAGTAGCAGGGTTTCCATTGTCATCATATGTAATGGTGTCTGCTCTTAGAATAGCACCAGTTACTTCTTCAAGAATAAAAGAACCACTTAGGTTAGTTCCTTCATCAAAAGTAACTTCTGTAATTGTTGCACTACCACCAGAACTGGAGGTTACAGTTTTTCCTGCTTCTAATCCTGTTACAGGAGAATTTTCACTGAAGATTACTTCAAACTTTGGAGCACCAAAATACTGATAACCAACTTCGAAATTTCTACCAGTAGTTCCTCCTAAATTTTTGTCGTAGTAAATTCTTTGCTTATCATCAAATACATAAGCAAAATTCCAAGTATCGATAGCGTTGCCATTAGCATCAATCTGATCTCGGAAAGTAAGACCAAAAATGTAGTTTTCGCTGGCAGCTTTGAACATGTTCTTGCCAGCGTTTCTTGGTCTGCAAATGACCAAACGAATATTATCACCAACAACAGAACATTTTGCTGGTAGTGAAATTGGGTTGTCTTCTAAATATTCACCACCAGCAACAATTAAAGTTTCTTTATCTGGAGTTATTGAGGCAAGCTGAGCACCTCTTTTAATTGTTTTAACGGGTTTCGTTGCAGATCTACCATCGAAGGTATCATCTCCAATCTGCTCGGAAACGTAGATACGACCACCAACGTCATTGGTAGCAATATTATAAACAAAGTTAGTTGTAGCAACTTTGGTGCTATCGTCTCTGAAAGAAGGTGTTACTGAAGTTGGGAAAAAGGTTTGACCAGTATCAGGATCTGTAAATGTTGTTAGGTTTGGCGCTTTTAAATTCAACTGAGGATTGACAATGGTGTCAATGTCCAAGTTGTTAATTCTTGCAGTATCTGAAATGATCGAAGTGGTCGTTCTAATCTGACCATCAACATCCAATTCATACAGAGGATCCTCTGTATTAATACCAACACGGATTAGTTTATCGCCCCCTACATCGGTTTGCTTGGCAAAAATTGCAGTCTTCTCATCTGCAGCACCACCAATAGTAAGTTTTGCGGTAGTATCATTTTTAATCTGCAAATTGGAGGATGCAATCCTTTCCTTATCCGCATTAAATTCTAACGCCATTTTGTGCCTTCTGTCGTAACTTTATTTATTTGATTAGAATAATATTATTCGTCAGTATCTTCTTCTTCACCCAAGTAAACATCATCAATTTCAAGTTCTGTTGTAAATTCAATATATCCCATATTTGGATCTAGTTCTTCAATCTTATCAAGTATTTCAAGAAAAGAAACTTGACTACACTGAAATTTTACAATAGTTTCTGTTGGAACATCGGTATCGATATCATAACCATAATCTAAATCTGCAGATTCTTGAAGAATATTCTCAAAGGTAGTTAGATCAAAACTGTTTCCATGAGTGAAACATATTTCAAAAAAGAAAAAATTTGTGCCTTCTTGCATCTTATTAATTTTTAATATCAAAAGTCTCTACTTATTTATTCTCTTTGTGCTATCACGTTGGTGATATGTGCAATACATTGAACACCAGAACCATAGTTTTCAAGAGTTCCATTCGCAGATACTGATACTTGATATCCAAATGTTTGATTTGAATTGTTTACAAGTGGAATAACAGTCCATGTATGTCCAGGAGGAACATTATCTTTTGTGACACTTGTTAAAACTCCAGCAAGAGTTAAATTGTTTGCATTGTCACTCAATACTGTTGTTTCTATTTTTAAAGACAATTCCCAACTTTGTCCGTAAGGAACAGAAATTTCTAATGGAGAGTTAATAATTGGATTTACTGCATCAAAAACTGTTCCAGTAAAAAATGTGAATACACTGCTAGAAATAACTTCAGATACGGCATATGTTCCATCCTGTGAGGAGAATGGCGCATCAAAAATTACAGTGACATTTTGACCTGCTACTAAACCATGATCTGGAAGAGTAACTGTAACTACAGATTCGTTTGCATTTACATTATAAGAAGCAAGTGGATATCCTTTCCAAGTTAAAATACAATCAGCTTGAGAAAATGCTACTCTATTTGCTGCAATATTGACAAAATCATCTAATGTCACAGTAGATGATGCATCATTTGCGGTGTTATATGAAATAAAATCTTTTTTAGATGCTGAAGTAAATTCAGAGTTGACTACCTCTACACTATTTGCTGCTGTGACATTTCTGCCAGAATCGATAATAGTATCTTCTGCAACAGCAAATCCAGCATCTGAATGAAATGGTTTTAATTGAGGCATTTATCTTTATCTCCTAATTAGTTGTGAAACCACTTTAATGTTATATAGAGCAGTATTGCTTGCCGTAGAATGTGCAAAGTTAATAATAATATTCTTTGGAGAAGATGTATCAAGACTTAATGTAACATCTCCAAGAAGAGCATTGTTATATAATTTATTCGTTTCAGTATAAAGAATATCTTGAGCATCTTCTGCAATTAGATATGAAATTTCAGAATACTGCCTTTGTGGATTTGTCACTGGAGATGCATATTGTTCTTCAATTTCAACAAAAATCTTACCAGAAATCGCAGTATCCCAGGAAGACAAAGTAATACCAACTGATGTAGTAACTGAGCTATCAAGTTGACCAGTATTTGAAATTAATTTAGTATCAAGAAGTTCGAACTCTTTTAGTTCGTAATCTAATACTTTCTGATAATTATCAGATGCTGATCCATATCCCTTATTAAAGGATAGGGAACCATCACTAGTAATTTTATAAACTTGATTACTATTTTGAGATGTTGGATTAAATCCAAAACTTAGATCTGATAAACCAGATTGAATTTTAAAATCACTACCATCTGGATTTAATACTAAATCCGTGGAATTGATTTGTAAATTATCTGTTAAAACAAAGTTTATATTCTTTGATTTTAATTCTAAATTTCCAAATACTTTTCTTACATATGTTAGATCAACTGTTCCATTGGTTACTGTTCCAGTTGTATGAACTGGTGGAGTGGAAGCATCTAATGTTCCTGTAGAATCTACAGAATAAACATTATCACCATAGTAAATATAATTTACGTCAGGTAGAGTTGCTAATGTTGCATCAGCACCCGCTATCCATTCATCAACACCAGTCAGATCATCATTTTGTATGGTTGAGATTGAACGATAAGTAAGTTTGTTTTGCTCTACAAACTGACTTAATACTCCATCATTGTAGAATCTAATCGTATTGTCATCATCACCAGGATTGAGTTCTGCTGAAATGAATGTATTGCCATCTACATCTCGAACACCACCAAGAGAAACATAATAACCCTGAACTAATCCTTCAAATTGATTTCTAACTGTATTGAATCTAATAGAACCAGTTAGTGATGTTGTAGGTCTTTGTAAATCATCACCAGAAGGAAGTGCTAATGCCCCAGTGCCAGAAACAATTGTTTGTGAGTTTGCATCTGAACTTAGAGTTAAATTTCCAGATGAAGTTGCAATAGTATTATTATTGATTGTTAAAGTAGTTCCAACCGCAATGCCATCTGGATCTACTGTAAGTTTCTTTGCAATGAGTTCACCGTTAACACTATTGAATTGAATATTATTAAATGTTTCTAGTGTATCAACAGTTAAACTAAAGGCACTTGGTTGATAATCATACCAAACCAACGTAGCAGTTCCACTAACTTGACTGGAATCTGTTGTAGCTACTGTAAATGCATTACCAGAACCAGTGGTTAAAGATGATACTGTGAAAGTTGCTGGACCAGATGAGAATGTATCCCCATCTTCATTCGTATATTCACCAAACTCATCACCTGCAATAGTAATAGTATCACCTGCAGCGTATCCAGTTCCACCATCTACAATAACAACACTAGTTATATTGCCTCCAGAATCAATACTACAATTAAATAATGCTCCAATACCATTTCCAGAGGTAGAAGTTTGTGGGATATTTGTATAGAATCCATCTGGTTCATAGTCTCCAGATTGTTCAGTGATACTTACATTAAGAATTTTTGAATTTAGTAGTGCATCATCAATTCTCAGAGAGTCGCCTTGATTATATCCAAAACCAGATAAGTCATTTTGTGGAGTAATAGTAGCAATTTGTCCACTTGCATTTGTGGTTACATCTACTTTTAATCCAGTTCCAGTTCCAGTAACACTAATGACATCCAATTCTGTGTATGTTTCGGATGCGGGATATCCAGAACCAGCATTTGTAATGTTAACAGAACCAACGGCATCTTCACCAAATACAGGAGCAGATGATCCAAGAGAACCACTAATACTTACTCGATAAACATAATCACCGCCAGTAGTATAAACATAATTTCCTGCGGTTACTGTAGATCCACTGGAGAAAGCTGAATATCCAGAACGTGTGGATAAATCTGTAAAAGAACTTGGTAAAGTTAATACATCGCCTACAGAATATCCAGCACCATAATCTGTAATTTCTAAGAAAGAAACTCCACTAAGATCTGTAATTGTAAATTCTAAATCTGATGTTGGTTGGACAGATGTCTGCTGGTTTCCTTGATCGTCAAAGTATATTAAATTTGTATAATCAACAGTAAGAACTTCATTGCGATCATACAATCCATTTCCTGGATCTGTGACCTCAACTTTAGTGACTACTCCACCACCAATAGTAATATTTGCAACTGCTCCACTACCACTTCCTGCACCACCAATATCTGCAACGGTTACTTGGAACCCAGAACCAGTTAAAGTATCAGAAGATTCAATTTCAAATTCTGCACCAGACCCAAACGTAGCATTTGCGACAATAATTTGTCCTTGCATTGCTGAATGGTTTCCGCAAACATAATAATATGTTCCTGCAGTTGCTAAACTTGTATCAAATACAACGTCTCCATTAGTTGCACCTTGACCAGTTACAGACGCCACTTCAAATGCAGCATCATATCCACCAGTTTCTGCATCTATTTGAGTTACAATATAAAGAGGATGTCCAGTAGCATTAACACTAATAGTTAATGTGTCTCCTAAATTTACATTGATTGTAGGATCATCAGCACTGCTGTGAGTAGTAACAGCATCTGTTCCAGAAATTGAGAAATGATCTGCGTTGTTATTAGTCGCTGTTAATGTAAATGATGATACGGTGTATAAATCACTTCCAGATACACTTAACGTATCACCTACAGAATATCCAGAACCAGATGCATCAATTTCTACATTAGTTACAGCACCACCAGAAACTGTAATATCTGCCGTTGCAGATGAACCGCTAGAAGAAACATTGGTTAGTGAAACACCATTGTATGTTCCATTTTCATATCCAGATCCACCATTGTTAATTAAAAGTTGGGATCCAGAAACTAGTAGTGGTCCTCCAATATCTGCAGTTGCTGCACTCAATACATCGTTTACTGCATATGCAGAACCTCTTGCCTGAACATTGACTGCAGTTACAGATCCGCCCGTTACTGTAATATTTGCCGTTGCAGATGAACCGCTAGAAGAAACATTGGTTAAAGCAACATCTGTGTATGTTCCATCAGAATAATTAGAACCACCTGTAATTGTTCCAAAATTACTAATAGCACCAGGAACTAGTGATGCATATTCAAGAGGAACTCCTGTGTAATTTGCATCAGTATATCCAGAGCCACCAGAACTAATAGTTCCACTGAAACCTACTGTTAGATTAACTGTAAAGTCAGCACCTGTTCCGCCATCAAGAACAACATTGGTATATAATCCATAAGCAAATCCTCTTCCTGTAACAAGAGTAAAGTCGTCAATTTGCTCATTGATCAATGTTAGTGGTTTATAGAAATCAATTGCGCTACTGGAGAATGTTGCTATATCTCCATTATATGCCGATAAACCAATTTCGTTTAAATCTTTTTTGTAAAGTCCTAGAGTTTTATCAGTAGTAAAACTGAAAGCTGGTTCTAGACTTGCACCGTCTCCAGCATAGAAATCACCACTAGCTTGAACATTTCCAGTAACTGTTAATTTTTCTGGAATTGGTTCATCTGGACCATCGTCTAAACCAATTGAAACTGCAGAATCTGCGTCTACTGCAGCATAAAAATTATTGTAAATTTTTGAGGTTCCGTTGACCTCAAACATGTAATCCTCTACAGTATTGTCTGTAGGACCATTAATTGAAACTTTATTATTAAGATCATCAATTTGGAAAAGACTTGATGCTAGAGAAATATCACCATTGATAGTTCCTCCACCTTGAACCGTGATTCCGCCATTGGAACTAATGCTTCCAGTAACAGAGATACTTTCACCAGAAAGAGTGGCACCTGTTAAAGATCCTTGTAAATTAAGATTTCCAATAGTCGCTGTTCCATCAATTGTAGCATTACCAGAAACATCGAAATCTGTAGTTACATTGACAGAATTGAATATTGCATCACCAAGAGTGGAAATACTTGCCCTCGTAACAGGATCACCAGCAAGAGAAACAACAAATTCTGCATCTGTAGTTGCAGATAAATCTGGACTGATAATATCACCATCAGTATATCCAGTTCCAGATTGATTTAATAATAATCCTGTTGCTTGATCAATCGCTCCAACACTGGAAAAAGTGAATACGAAATTTCCATCACCGCCAGATAATGCTGCAGATACCGTATCGTTTGCAGCATATCCAGTCCCACTCCATGTGGTAGGAGGTGTAAAGCTGGTTACAGTTTTATATAATGATACTACTTCTAATTGAAATCCAGAACCGCCACTGGTATATTGAGTTCCAGTTTCAACATCAGTCCAAACTAAATCACTATTATTTACTGTTAGAATATCACCTACAGTGTAATTGGCATTACCTTCACTTGTTATTGTGAAACTTGATATTGTTCCACCTGCATCTACAATTAAAGTCGCTGTAGCACCAGATCCAGTGCTACTTCCTTGTAATGGAATATTTGAAAATGTTTGTTCTGCATCATAACCACTTCCTGCAGTCAATGTAGATGTTGCTAAACCTCCAACTACAATGTTTGCAGTTCCATTAGAACCTGAAGAACTTACATTTGTTAAGGATTCTCCGTTATATGTCCCAGGAGTATATCCAGCACCAGCATTTGTAATCGATCCTTCAAATGCTAAGACTGTAAAATCTACGGTTAATCCGTTTCCAGTTCCGCCAGTCGTTGCTTGGTCTACATATTGTCCAGGAGCATATCCAGATCCTACTGCAGGAACACCGCCAGGTAAATTAAAGTTTACAGATCCAGAATCTTGAGATTCGTAGATAAAATCTACAAAAGGTTGAACTCTTGTACTACTAACATTTAGAGCATTTGATCCCGCAGAAGCAATACTAACTACTCCATCTGCAGATTTAAATAACCCGAGATCAACATCAGTATCAAAAAATAGTGCGGGTGAACTCGCAGAACCGTCTACTAGTTTTAAAAATGTGCTAAATCCAGTGCCAGAACTGTATGCAAAAAAATCACCACCAATTGTATTGATGATTTGACGTTGTTCTTCGAACGTATTGGTTTTTAAGACTTCTCTAAGTATTGCTGGCATTTCTTATTAACTCTCTCAGAAGATGTTTAATTTCAGAGACTTCATTCTTCAATATATTTATGTCATCTAAAGCAGAGTTAAAAGTATTACTTAAACTACTTTTTGGGGGTCTCTCTGTGTTGATAATTGCACCAGTGGAGGGGTCTCTATATAATCCCTCATGACCTTTCACTTTCAAATAATCTTTCATCAGTATGATGCAACTGCTCTTATGTCCTGAATTTTTGGAATATATGCAGGATCAATTGTTTGCATAGTAACTTTAATGGCAAATGAACTGAAGTCGGGAATTCCATCATCACTATAAACAAATTCTTGATATGTTTCCTGATCTTCAAAATCACCAGAAATTGTATTAGATGCGATTGGCAGTAATTCTACGTCTGGATTGCCATCGTCATTGAAAGCAACCCAATCAATATCTTCAAAATTTGTTTGTGATGAAGCTTCTTTGGTCTTATAGAATACTTTAATATTTTCAACATCTCTAAGATTTGCCGTCAACCTTACATCAATCGCAGTTCCATTTGTCTTCATTGTAATTTCTTTTGTTACATATTTTGCAACAGAAGATCCATTCTTAGAACTCAATTCTGATACAAAATCTATACCATTTTCAAAATTCATGGAAATAACTTTAATAAATTTAAGTTCATCATTTTGTTGATTTGATTTATAAATCAATTCATTTACTCTAACAATATCACTTTCTTGGTCTTCAATAGTTGCTTTTCTTGCAAAAGAACTACCAACAGTAATTGCCGAAGTGTAATCATTATTAATTGGTTTTTTATTATTTTCAATAATCAATTCTTCAGATTCGGAATCCCAATATATAACCTTTCCTGAAATTTTACTTACATATGTGACAGTAGTATCATCTGGACTCATTCCATATACTGTTTCGCCAATATCAAAGCTTTGTGGAACTTTAATTACACCTGGATTTGTTTGTGTTGTTGGTGCGATTGCAATAACTTCATTGAAAAAGTCTCCACCAGCGTCAGATTGTGATGAGAAGAATAACTCTTCATTGGGTTCAAATGTATTCAAAGTTGTTAATCTAACCCAAACAACATTTTGATCAAACTTTATAACTTCTCCTCTAGCAAGAGATGATTTTCCTTGAACAGTTTGATTCAAATCGACAGGGTTGTTTATTAGAGGTGTTCCAATAACAGAGAAGTAATATACTGGGAAAAACTTGATCTTCTGGTAACGCTTTCCGTATCTATCTTCCATACCAGATGGATTTTCAACTCTATTAGTGGAGAGTTTTACTGAAGAATATTTTACATCGATAACTGGAGATAGATACGAAACACTAGAAGAAAGTTCTATTTTATATGTTAACGAATTATCTATGTTATTGACAGTTTGATTAATCCTAGAAGATATAAATTTTTGATTGTTGAAGAATTGCTCTTCATTTAAGAAAGTTTTTTCATAATCAGATACTGCGTATGAAACATAATTCTGAGTATTTGAATCTACAGGAACTACATTAGTTGTTCTAACAAATGAATTAATTCTTGTTCCTTCAGTTTGTAAGTAATTAACTTGTGCATATAATTTTTCAAACTTTCTATTATGAGATGCTAATACAAAATCTCCACCACCTTTTTCATTATTACCAGCTCTAAATGGAGCAGTAATTGTATAACTATCAATTCCTACATTTGATACTTCAAATAGAGATGAATTTAAAGTGGAATTTGTTATTCCTCCTACATCTAATGCATTCTTATAGAAAACAAAAGACTTTCCAGTGTCTTCAAATCCATGATCTCTATGATTTACTTTTACAACTGAATTATTATTTTTAAATAATGGAGATGTAGCTGTAGAATTAGATCTAGCAGATGTTTCGAATGGTTGTGGATCAATAATTTCATAACCTAAGTTTTCATTAGTTAAATAAACTTCTGCAGTTCTATCTGTATTAAATTCTGCTCTATAAAGACTAAATTTAATATCCTCAAATAAATCTTCTGTCCATGTATCGGTATTTTGAGACTTATAAACAGAACCAAGTCCTGGTTGACTGGTTACAGTGACGTTGGTAGAAATATCAGACTTACCTAACTCAGAAGTCCAAATAGAATAATCTGTTGAATCTGTTTCGATAACTATGGAATAATTAGCATTATTCTGTAGATAAACTGGATGCTTAAAATTGAATTTAGTTGGAGTAGTTGATTGAACAACTCCATCTGGATCAACGGCAACACCCATTTGAACGGCTGGAGTATCAACTTCGATTATTGCTCTAATTTCTGCTCCAGAAGCACCAGTACCTGTTCCTCTAACAACAACAGAAGGATTTTCTGTATATCCTGTTCCAGGAATTGTTATTTCAACATCATATATCTTACCATCAGAAACTCTACAAACAGCAGTTGCAGTGCTTCCTCCAGGGAGCTGAGGACTTTCTATTGTTAGAATAGCACTATCATAATTTGCTCCAGTATTGTTAATAATCAGATCAACAATTTTTCCAGAGTCTTTCGCAACTGTTAAAGAAAGATTTGTAGCATTAGCATTATTGAAAGTAATTAAAGAATTTGATGTTAGAGTTTCATTTTGTAGGAAAGAAATACCAGTATGATTACTTAAAACTAATGTATAAACCTGCTCATTGTTTAATACAATTGTTCCATCAGTTAGTGGAAGTATTTCAACATTGTTCTTATCATAAACTTTATCAATTGGACCAGATGCTCCAGATTGTAATCCGATAACATTTTCACCTTGTTTGATGGATAAGTTTCCACTAGCAAAAACTTTTAACTTTGTTTCTGGATTTAAAACACATATCGATCCAGGTAAAATATTTTTTGATGGTTTTCCAATATCTACATTAGTTAAATATACTCTGATTGGAATTGTAGGACTTTTTTTGCTAAAGAATAAATCGATTCCTGTTGCAAAAACACCACCATCATAATTTTCAACTTTAAATGTTTGAGCAAGTGGATTTGGTTTGATTTCTATATCAGTATTACTATCAGTAAACTGAACACCTTCATTTGCTTTAAAGATTGAAGGTCTTGTTGAAATAATTGATTGTGGATTTTGTGGTAACGCACCTAATGCAAAGTATTTTGATTCTCCATAAGATTCGACTACCTGTTTATTTTCATCCGTGGGACTTGATGTGAAACGGATAGTTTTTTCTCCAGTCGAAAACTTAATACCATCAATTGTGTTATCATAAACAACTGTAGATACATCGCCAGTCCATGAAGCACCTTCTACTGGTGGGAAACCTGATGGAACAATTAGAATTCCACTTGCGTTTCCATTTTCATCAGTAATAATTGGACCACCAAATGATGATGTTGAGTTTCCTGCTATTCCTGTAAATCTAATATCTGGATTAATCCATCTACCAATATTTCTTCCATCCAAGAAAGCAAAGAGTTGAGTCTTTGGTTTCATTCTCTTTACAGTAAATTTAACCGCTTTTGTTCTTGCGAATAATTGAAGCGCATTAATTACTGACTTATCACCAACAACTTTCTTACCAATTCCTTGAGCTAGTTCGAAATTTTGTGGACTAATATTAGAACTACTAGAAACAGATGCTTCCTTAACATTTGAATTAGATTCTACACTTGTAATATTTGTTAGTGGTTTGGTATTGTAGAAAGTTCTATTTGTTCCTACCCAATTTATAATAAAATTATTATAAATGCTTGAGAAAGACTCATAAACATTCTGTTTAGAAGAGAAAATAGTAAACAAACCAGTGTTATCATTAATCAATAAAGGTTTCGTAGAATCATCGAACCACTGATCAATAGATGGATCTAATTCTACATCACCAGCATATTGAAGAACAACGAATGGGTTTGGATTGATTGTTTTTGTTGCAAAAGAGTTTTCTACTAAATTTAAATTTGTATATGGTAAAGTAATAATTCCATCATTATATGTGTATCCATTTAATATTCTTTGATCATCTGCAGAATTTACTTCTTTCAATCCAAAAGAATCTTCTCTTACTTGAGGTCTTAAAACAGTTTGTTGACTATCAATAGAACATCTATAATCAATAGATTTTAAATTTCCAACCTTGTGAGATTCAAAATTATCAACAACGAAACCACTCTTAAATCTATCAAAACCAATGCTGTCTTTAACTTGCATATTTAAAGCTTGCTGCTCTAAAATACTTAAAGTTGTATAATACTCAAGACGCTCTACACGTTTTTCAATTTTTCCAATATCACGCATCGTATATCTGCGATTATCAACTGGAATAATCTTTACGTCTTCGTTTGATACGGTAAAAGACGGAACGTAAATATAACTTAAAGGAATAGAATCATCTAAACTTTCTGGTTTTGCTGGATTCAACGATGAATTTCCTTCTTTTAAAACAAAATCACCTTTCTTTGTTAGAAAAATTCCATCAATTCTATCTAAGTATTGACTTTCACTGAATGAAATTGTAAATTCTAAGTTGGAATCTACGGCAGGCGTGCTAGCAGAAACACCACCAGCACCAATGAATGATGTAAACTCTCCTGATGATAGAAGTGAACGATCTTGGAAACCACTAATAACAGAATTTGAATCTACTTTTGGTCTAAAATCAATAACATCTTTTAATGAAATTGTTCCATAGACTGCAGAATTAAATACGGGAATTTCATCTTCACCAACACCTGCTTCGTGAAGATAAGAATTTACAGTGCAGAAGTCTCCTTGTGAATGTTCGAAGTAATCAAAACCTACAACTATTTGACCATTAGGGGGATCAAATCCTGGTTTTAATACTAATTTCGAAACATCAATAAAAGTATCACGTTGACCATCATCAAAAGTAAATCTATTTGTAATATCTTCACCACTAACAAGATTTCCATCAGTATCTACAACTGGAGGATTTTGACCACCAAGATAAACATATTTTAAATTATATACATCAGAATAACTGAAACTTTGAGTATCTTCTGTATCATAGTCAAATCCTCTCAAAGGAACATTTCTATCACCTGCTGCAGAAATAACAATTCTTTTATTTTTTATTGATGTCTTTAATCTTGGTTTTGATTTTTTTACTTCTAGTGTTGCTGTTAATTTTAATTTTGGATAAGGAGCTAATGCATTTTGTCCAAAGAAATCATCAGGCAATGTTAATTTTAAACTACCAGAAGTTAAACCACTAGTAGCATCTGTAGATGTATCAATTGAAACGAAACTATCATCGATGTAAAGAATATCACCATCTTCAACTATTGTAGAATTGCCTTTATCTAAAACTGTAAAAATATAATTTTCTTTTGTATATCTTACAAATCTTTGTGTGCCAAAAGGAAGTTGTGCAGCAAAAGTTAAATTTCCTCCACTTGAAGATGCTTCAATAACAAAATCTCTTCTAAAATAATAAGTAAACTTTGAATCTGAACTGTCTTTTACTAAAGATTGAATTTGCTTACTGCCAGTTGGGAAAATTAATGTTGGTTTAGATGTATTAGATTGCTTTGGACGGATTCTAACGATAGTGGAATTGCTAACATCCGCCATTAGAGCAGAATCCATATAAATTCTAGTTTTTACTGAACCAGCTGGACTACTAGTAGATTGAACAATTCTTCTATTAACAACACCATCTGAATCTGTAAATTGAATTAAATCTCCCTGCTTTACATATTTTCCAGCATCATCACCAAATCCATTGGATTCGACATAACGATATCCTTTTAAACCACTGAATGAATATGATCCAACATCTGATGTTAAAGAATATTTTTCATCAGTTAATTCTACATCAGCACTAAATCTATTGACATTTCCAGGTCCAAATACGGAATAGAAAGATTTTACATTATCTGCAGAATAATTGATTACTGTATTTTTAAAGAGTACTGCTGTAATACCAACTTCAGGATTTACTTCACTAGCTCCACCAAATACAACTGCTCTTACTTCTGGAGGTGCAGAATAAGTTTGTAAAAGTAAATTACGATTTGCAATATCTACTCTGTATATAATACCAGTGCCATTGATAGATGGTCTGATAATAGAAGAATCGAAATCAATACCATTTAAAGAAATTTTTGTGGTATTGGCAACATATCCACCATCATTTCTTCTATGAACAATGAAATGAGATACAGTATTTTCAATAGCAATTCTTCTTACATTATCATCCTCATCAGCAATAGGTTCTCCTGGAATAAATGCCCCAGAAAGCGTCTTTACAAACAATGTGTTGCCTGCTGAGTAAAACCCGTTTGTTAGACCTTCTACGACCCCGTAGGCACCGCTCCTAGCACCAATCACATATTTACCAGCAGCGAATGTTCCATCCGCAATGTCTGAATCTAGGGTAATTTTTGTGAAGTATGTTGGATTGAAATAACTTAAAGAGAAGATACCATTATATGAAGATCTGGAAGCACTCAATCTTCCTTTCGAAATAACCTTATCTGTATCTTTATTGAATCCAGTTGGGAAATTTTCAAAGTAAAAATTCTTTGGTTTTGCAACACCAATCAAAGGAGTAATAATTTCATTGTAATCCTTTACTGCCGCCCATTCAGATGATCCAGATGTCAAAGCATCATTCTTATTTAAATAAAGTAGAGTTTCATTATTTTCAGAACCTTCTTGATATTCTCTGAAGAAATTATATAATTGATCTTTTCTTCCGTAAATTGTTAATTCTAAGAAATCTGCGGATACATTAATTTCTGGTCTTTTTACAATAGACCAAGCTAAAGTTTTTACAGAATCAACTTCAAATGGTAAATCTTGAGTTTTTCTAAACCACAAGGTTCCAAAATCTGTCTGGAAGTTGCTATCAGTAATAGATCCAAAAGGTTTTAATGGATCTCTAGACACCAAGTAAATAGTTTTTATTGCAATATCTTCATTATTAAATTTTACATCTTCTGAGATATAAGTGTATTCAGTTCCCCTTCTATTAATAGTTTGCTTGGCATCAGTAGATAACTCAGTTCCGTTTAAACCAACACTTCCATCATTAAATACTGAATAAAAATAAATGTTTGGATAAGCTGTTAATTCAGATCCTTCTGAATTTAAAGGAACAGAACCATAAACATTAGTAATTTTAAATTGAGATAAACCTTGACCCTTAATAGTTACATTATCTCTTTCTAAAACATCTCTTGCTTTATCTAAGGTGATATATTTTGTTTCTTTGTTTACAATTTCATATCCACGAACATATGCTTTTCCTGGTCCAATTGATGCAACCAGTTTCTTACTTGCATCTTCAGTAGATAATCCATTGACAGTGTTAGTCTGTCTATTTAAACTATAAAAACCATTATTATTATTTCTCTGATAATATTCCCTGATATCAATTGGGAAATCTTCTACAACATAATCACCAGATTCATCAAATGTTCTTCTTGCTAGAGTATCTTCTAGCAAAGTATAATCAAATTGTCTTACTTTTTTCTCTACAAGACCAGATTTAATTTTTAAAAGTTGAATGAAATTTCTATCGGTTATACTAGTATAACCAAATTTCGTTAATGTTAATGTAATTTTTAATCTAGATGCTCCAGGAGCTGAAAAATTGGAGTATCCTCTCGCATTATCATATAAAGAATTATCTTCCTCTGAAGTAACAATGGATTCAGAAATAGTGAATCCTACTTTTGCAGAAGGTTTATTATAATATTTGTCAACTATAATTAATTGCTCATCATTTCTGACAAAGAATCCATTAACAAAATAAATGCCCTGCTCAACTTTAACTGCAGAAGCGATTCCCATTGCAGGACTGGGAAGTGTTTCAACTTCTCCAGTATCTGGATTTGTTACTCTAATACTAGTTGGTAAAACGCTACCGTCTGTTCCAACTACCAGAAGTGGTGTATTTACACCATCGACAACTTCTAGGGTTTCACCCTGTCTAAATGTCGATTCGAGACTAGTATCTCCGCTGTTTACATACTTTACAAAAATAATATCAGATTCAGTTTCACTTGAATATTCTGCTGCAACAACTGTGGCAATAACTCCTGAAGTAATGCCACTAACTTTTTGACCTACTAGAGTTTTAATGTCATATTTTCTGAATACAATTTCATTGCCATCATTGATAGCAATTTCTGATACAGAGGATAATTTTACGTAATTTAAATTACTGTTAAAACCTACTTCTCCAGGTATGACAAGTTCCCCTTGTTTAAATTGGAACTTGCCATAATTTTCAATTTGATTTTGTAATATAGACTGGAGTGTAGTTAACTCTCTGCTTTGAATTGAATATCCAGGTCTAAAAAGAACCTTATAGAAATTCTTAGAAGAATCGAAATCGTCAAAGAAAGGCTCTACATTTAAGTTGGTTTTTTGTGGCATCTGACTTGTATCTACTTAAACTAAGTTTGTAAGCAGACTAAATCAGAACTCGATAACTAGTTTGATATCTTCAATCTGGTCAGCAGCTCTAGTGATTAGTCTTCTATTCTCTATGTATATGACCTCACCAGAGTTTTGTTCAATTTCTGGATTGGAAATACCACTTACGAATGTTCCAAACAAAGCATTGCTTGAAGTTTGGTTATATGTATTATCGATAGTTCCATCAGCAAGAGATGTTAATCCATTAACAGCTGCTGCAACGGAAGGATCAAATGCTCTTACAACACCGTTATCTTGGTGATAATCGACACTCTGGAAAATTTTCAAAATGCCATCAGGACTACCTGCTGCATCAGGAACCCAAGAAACAACAGTGCCGATCGCAGTATTGCCACCACCCAAGTCTTGGGTTACAACCTCATCGACATAGTAATCAGCAGTTGAACCGTTGATTCTAATTCCAATCAAACCATTTAAAGTATCGTTTGTTGCATATGTAGTAGTTCCTCTTACATATGGATCTCTAACAAGACCAATTCTGCGGAAATCATTGTCAACTGGGAAATCACCATAACCTTCGTCGTATGAGAGACGAATATTGGTCATTACACGCTTTCCATTCAATTCGAGTTCCATGTTTCCACCATGACCTTCTTTTGGAGGAATGATAACTTCGATTTTACCAGTTGCATTAGCGTTAACAGTTGCAGAAGAAGTTAGAGCAACGTCATCAAATAGTCCGTATGCAGTTGCACCAGTTCCAGTTCCAGTTGCAATTGCAATAGAACCATAAGTATAACCCTCTCCTCTTTCTGCTACTCTAGCACTGGTAATAGAACCACCACTAATTGTAATTTCAGCAACTGCCTGAGNTGTTCCGTCTCCTAGGACAGGAGCATAATAGGTTCCATTTGATGCTGTGATATTTGCACCGTTATCAGNAACAATGTAAGAATCAATAGCACCAACAACAACTTGATTTGAGATTACACNTGCTCTAGATGGATCAGAAGGAAGAACAATTGGCAAGAAGTCGGTTGAAAGGAATCTNAAAACATCGTCGGTTGACATTGTATACATGTATTTCCACTTGTATACTCCACCAGATTCTTCGTAAATACCAGTAGCAGCATCGTATGTTCCAGCTGAAGGAGTTAGTGAAGGTTCTTCAGTTGATTGCTGACCAGATTGATTTGCCCAATCAGTTCCATTAAAGAGACACAACCAAACTTGATACTGTTGGTTCATTACATAGTATTTTGCATCTGCAATTGTGCTTGCACCAGTTGCAGATTGAGTGCCAAGTCTGCCAGTTTGAGTAGAGAAATAATCTGGTCTCCACATATCATATGTGGTGTTAGTTTGCCAGTTATATCTTCTAATAACAGTTCTTACATATTCGTTAGTGATTCTCTTAGCAGCAATAATGTCATCATATACTGAATACTGCTCTTCCTGGTTATCTAATGGTAGAGGTGCTGCTTCGTCTGTCGCATAACGATAAACCCCAGTATATGCTTGAGCACCAGTGTCAGAACCACCAGAGTAACCCTTTAAGATGGAACCAGCAGCTGGAACTGATACAACGCCAGTAGAACCATTAACGTTGTATACAAGGAGAGAATGTGTGAAAACTTGTCTAACTACTGCTTTATATGTCGCTGCTCCATAACTAGCACCAACATAAACTTCATCACCAACATTAAATGCTGTTGCATTTTGACTATAAATTTCTAGATATGCATCCCATCTTTGTGGTCTTCCAACAAAGAAGTAAAGTCTAGTTCTTTCATCACCAAGTTCAGGATCACCTCCAGAACCCATAGTAGTCCCTTCGGTCAATGACTCCACAAATTGTGTCGCATTAAAAATTCTAAATTTGTCTGAAATAATTGCAGGCATTTGTTTATCCTTTGAATATAGTTTGGACGAGTTTTCGTAAGTTATTTATATTTATACAAGTTGTTGTGGAACAACAAAACTACCAACACCTGGATCTTGAGTTGTTCCACTGACAAACTCGCAACCAGTAAATAATGTTGGAGTTTTTCCTGTATATGTGGCAACCAAATAGTTTGTTCCAGATACAATATATAGACGACCAGAATCGTCAAAATAATCTGTATTTACAACCTCTATAAATGTAGTTCCACTTAAAGCAGAATTGCCAGAAGTAGTAGTTGTAATTGGATTGTTGATTGATAGTGGTCCGTAATTAAAATATAACCCAGTATCAGTTGTTAATGTTGATGGAGATTCCTCTGGTGATATTTCTTGAATTGTTAAATTTGGATAATATTGATCAAAATGCTCAATACTTAAAAGTTCTGGGTGTAGTTTAATCGAACCAAATAATTCAGCTGCGTCCACAAATCCAACAAGACTTGCAAATGTATTTAAGGAAGAACCTAATACAGCTTGAGCATAGTTATTACCAGTTAAATTGCCGTCTGTTTTAACATCTAATCCACCACCAGAAGATTGTCTCTTTATATTAGTAGAAACTTCGGTAATAGATGTTGTTAGAGAATTAACAATAAGTCTGTTAATTCCTGTTGATAGATGTGAAAC
>BB_Man_B_Liq_inBBDRAFT_1000002_pt1 | contig 60338 bp, 40 predicted proteins | sample BBManParaguerPR_4_FD_10244 | JGI IMG/M metagenome (IMG submission 10244) | reverse complement strand
ACTATCCTATGGCACTGAGTGCGCAAGTGTTGCCACCTAAACTAAAACAGCGTGTAGTTCGCAAACTTGAAATGATGAAGGCAGATGTATTAGAGTATCCTTTAGTGCAAGAGCACGATTTGTTAAAGACTGTTACATTGCAACAAATACAAGATAACATTAACTTTTTAGAAGCAAAATGTATGTATGATACACACTGGGCAGACTGTGTTGAATTTAATCGCAGATTAGACAAAACTAGAGGACAAGATTTTCTTTCAGTAAACCCGGAGTTTACTCCATATGTATAAAGTTGAAAGTCGCTGGGATCACAAAGATAGTATTCATGTCGAATGGAACATAGGAAAACGCTGTAATCTAGACTGTACCTACTGTCCTGCAGAAATACACGACAACTTTAGCCCGCATACAGAAGTAAAAGTAATGCTAGACACAATTGATGCACTAGCAGAACTAGACAGACCTGTTCGATTGAGTTTTACTGGCGGAGAACCATGTGTTCACCCTCATATTATAGAGATAGTAGAACATGCTGTACAAAGACTAGACTGGATTAACATTACAACCAATGGCACATTACCACACAAACTTTATGCTAGACTTCCTGTAAACCACTATGTATTCAGTTTGCACGTAGAAGATGACGACAACTGGCAACGATGTGCTAACAATGTACTGTATTGGGCACAACTAAACGAAATGGAAAGAGGTATTCCGTTTCAAGTTAACCTAATGGCACATCACGAACACATGGATAGAGTCAAACAGTGTGCAGCATTGTTTGAAGGACATGACATACCCTATGTTGTTAGACGCATACGCTGGACAGAAAAACATGATTGGTTTGACGACATGCGATATCAGCCAAAAGATTTAGAATGGCTCTTAGGTCAAAAGTCTACTGCTAAACCTAATTGTGTAGTAGACGACGAAGAACTAATACATGCTAATGATATTATAAAAGAACATAAGAACCAGTTTGAAGGCTGGTCGTGTAATGCAGGTATTGAGAGTCTAATGATCAACTGGGACGGTGATGTACATCGAGCTACATGCAGAGTAGGTGGGAGCTTAGGAAATATATACAAAGGCGATTTTGAAATGCCAGATGCTCCTATTATATGTACTCGTAAATGGTGTACATGTGCTGCTGATATCCCTCTTACAAAGGTTAAAAATGATTAAAACAACTGCTATAAATTTAACTAATCCAGAACCAATGATGGTTACCTGGGATCTTGGCAGACGCTGTAATTACGACTGCACATATTGCGAAGCCAGCAGACATAATAATACTAGTCCTCATGCTAGTTTAGAGTCTATGAAGGATACTTTTAATTTTATTAAAGACTGGACCAGTAAGTATAATTCATTTAAAAAAGATCCGCAACATGTAAATATTGACTTTACCGGTGGCGAACCTACTGTTAATCCTAAATTTTGGGAAATTGTAAAATACATTAAAGAACACGAAGGATACAATGTAGGATTAACTACAAACGGAACCTGGCCTGAAAAAGACATAGATAAAATTTCTACATATATTGACGGTATTACTATTAGCTGGCATGCCGAAGCAGATAAAAAATTAAAAGATCGTGTGCTGCACAATATTCTAAAAGTTAAAGAACACGATATATGGCTACAAGTAAATGTTATGCTACACTGTGATTACTTTGAAGAAGCCAAAGAAGTGTGTGCATTTTTAAAAGAAAATAATGTAAAATATAATCCTGTTCCAATAGGCGACGGCACTGTTGCATTTAAAGGTTGGTTCAAAGACAGTGACGGCGTTATGCGAAGAACCAGTCACGAATATACCGAAGAACAACAAGAATGGTTTTGGAACGAAGTAGGAATTAAAGATAAAGCACAGCGGCCAACAGAAGGAACTGAAATGGGACGTAAGTGCTGCGGTGGAAGATGTTTAGAAGGGTTAGTTAACAATGATTGGCAACCAGTAAAACTTGTTGAAAACAAATTCCAAGGATGGCATTGCATGATTGATTGGTTCTTTTTACACATTGATCAAGAAACCGGCAACGTATATCATCATCAAACATGTCAAGCACGTAAAGACGGAACAGTTGGACCAATTGGAAATCTAGACAATACGCAAAAAATGCTCAACGAAATAAATGTTAGCAAACCTATTATTTGTCCTAATGCAAGATGTGGGTGCGGTATGTGTATTCCAAAAGCTAAAGAGCTAGACAATTTTAAAAACATTTGGAATCGTATTACAACTGTTGAATTATAAATTTATATTCAGGAAAAACTTCTGCAAAGTTTTTGTTTCTGCGTTTGTCGTATTCTTTTATAAATGACACAAGTTCGTTAGTTTTGTTAGTTTTTATTTTAGCATGTGCCATTACTTGTTTAAATCGCTCTTGTGTTTCTCTAGGAAAATTACGTTTGATATATTCTAACTGCTCGTGCATATAATTCATCCAACCCAAAGGCATTACAGATGCACTCATAAATGCAGGATCTCTAACAGCACTTATACTAACTTTTACATTTTTTATTGTTTTAATATCGTGTAAAAATTGTTCAAAGCTAGTAACACTAAAAATATTATATGCGCACATTATGTTTAAATAAAAATGTTTTGCTATAATATCGCAGTTACTTCTCCATTGATTGTAATTTAATCCGTCCCTAACATATTCGCCGCGCTCTTGATATCCTTCTCCACTAGTAGCAATTTCTATTTTTTTTACATATTGCTTTATGCTTCTTAGCATCTCAACATACTTATTGAATAATGTATTTGGTATGCCTAAATTACTGTTAATGATCAGTGTAAGTTTTTTATTAGGATTATGCTTTATAAAATTTAATAAAGTTTCAGTATGTCTACTCATAAATGGCTCGCCGCCAGTAATGCGTAGAACTTTTAAATTTTTATAAATGTTTGGAAAGTATTTCCAAAAAGCATCAATATAAGGATTTTGTTCTTTGTCAGGTATTTGTTCTACATGTATACTGTTATAGTTATTTGGATAGCGAGACTGCTTTATTTCGCTATGCCATTTACTGCTGTATTCTGGTCCGCAATACGCACAAGCAAAATTACATACATTAGAAAAACTTACTTCTAAGTAGGTAGGATCATAATTATCATCCCACTGTGTATTTTTAATTTTAAAGTATTCACGTATTCCGTCCTTACGTGTCATTAGCACACGATCGCCTGTGCCTCCTGCGTTTTCTATATTCCAACAATAATTACACTCACTAGGACACGTGCCTTCTAACATTTGTTTTCTTACTTGTTTTTTGTGTTGTGTATTATGTAATGCAGCAGGATCACTTGCAATTTCTATCAACGGAATTTGATGAGGATGCGGATGGTGGCAACTGTGTGTACGTCCAATCCCAAGATGTATTGTACTGTTAGTCCATTTTGCAGTACACATACTAGGACCTAGATTATGTTTAATAAGTTTATTCAACATATTTGATCATAATCCTTTTAAAGTCTTCTTCTGTTTTTGCTTTAGGAGCACACAGTCCACACCAACAACTTTTCTTTTTACAAATTATTGTGGACGAATTTATATTATTTAAAATTGCTTGTGTGTTTGACAAATATCCTATAGGAGCAACTTTCCCTTCATAGTTCATTTTGCAATCTTTATTAGTAAACACTTCGCCTGTGTTTTGTTTAATGTATAAAAAGAATCTATCTACACTACAATGCCAACCTTTAAAATTATTACCTTTTATATATTTTGTAGAATCGCATGTATTTGTACACATTGACATATTGCCACAACAGGCACGACCGCTTGAAGACAAGTCAATACCTTTAGCAATAAGTCCTCCTATTTTTTCTATTGTACTTGGCGCAGACCCTGTAAGATATATGCTTTGCTCGCTATTATAATTAAATCGAAAATCTAAAACATCGTGATCTATCTGTCTTGCATTACATTTAATGTCGTTATCTTTACACCATTCGACCATGTCTACACAAGTCTGCCAATGTTTAGGATGCATCATTACACTTACATGTAATGGCTTATCTATTTTCTTTAGGTATAATATATTTTGTCTTACTAGTTCTTGCTGTTCCAAAGTGCTTTCTGCATGAAAACTCACTGTAAAATAATCTACAAAAGGAATAATTCTATGCCATAATTTTTCCTTTACTACTGCATTAGTAATCGTACTAATACTAATACTCCAGTCGTAGTCTTGTTTTCTATGATGTGCATAGCGCAGTATTTCTAATATTTTAGGATGATAAAAACTTTCGCCGCCAAATATATTTAAATTAGCGTGTTGTAGATGTTTAGGTTTTTGTTTTAATTGTAAGTCAGTATATTTAAAAATAAAGTCTACAGTATCTAAACTATCAGCTAAACTAGGATGAGGCAAACTATTATCGTGACCGTCGCCACAATATGAACAGTCAAGATTGCACTTTAGAGTAGTCTCCCACTCTATGCTAAAATAATTATGATCTACGGGCTCAAGTGTATTAAAGTCGGGCATATTTTTCTATTACTGTTTCTTCGCTACAAACACATAGATCTCTATTACATGTTAACGGTTTAATAATAGGCTTATACGAATCAATAAAATTTGGCGTGTATAAGTTTCCAAATAATGCTTGTTGACAGTTTCCTGTTATTCGTCCGTCCGGAAATATTTTAATAAAGTCTACACCTAAGTTACATTTCCAGCCTTTAAAATTATTTAATTTATTTGCAATCAAATAATTATCGTTATTAATAGTAATAACATCTTCATCAGAATATATCTTTACTTCGCGCAATGGTTTTCTAGTAGTTGCTTCAAACCATTCTTTTGTAGGATACTGTTTAATAGTGTCTTCAAAATATTTTAATTGTTCTTCAGTGTATCTATGTGTTCCGTCAAAATGAACAATTTTTGCTATTATTGGCCATTTGTGTGCAGCAAACTTTTTTAGGTATTCTACATTTTCTAAACACTCATCGTATGCTTCTGGATCAATTAAAACATCTGCATTAACAAATACGCCTTCCTCGTAAAGTGTATCGCATACACTAACCAAATGATCAAGGTTAGCAAATTCTCTATGTACACTAACTTCTACATGGTCAAAATTCTTTGCGTTCTCTTTCCACCAGTTTAGTTTGCGTGTGCCGTTTGTACTAATTTCTATTATAATATCGTGATTGTCTTTTAGATACTGACAAAGTTCTTCTAATCCCTTCCACAATGTAGGCTCACCTCCTACAATATACAAATTGCTTTTAGGCTTGCCGTTTTGTTCATAACACTTTAGTAGGTGTGATAGATTTGTTTTTACAAGGTCTACGTCTGGCCAAGCGATATTACCTTCGTTGCTTCCAGGAAAACAATAATAACACTTATGGTTACAAGTATTTCCTGGCATATATTCTATACGCACTAGATCAGGATCTTGATTATTTTCAATTCGTGTAATCATAATAAATGCGCCAACTCCGGAAATACTGTTTTAGCATTTACACCCCTAATAGCATCTAACTTATTTGTATATTCTTTAAAGCCTGGTAATAGATGACTGTTATCTTGTGCGTTCATATGTTTTAGTACTGCTTCCCAGCGTTTCCAGCCGTATGGGTTAACTTTCCAATAATCATCATCTTGTCTATAATTCTTCCATAGCCAATCTTTAAAGTCCATAAAGCGTTCTTCTACTTCCTGTTTATCTTCTTTAGGAAGTATTTGTATACTTAGGAAGGTAGGAATATAAAGCAAATGCATGTTAACTAGTCCGCCGCCCATTTGTACTCCGCCCGGAACATTGCCACTATTTAACTTTTTAAATCCGCTTTCAACTTTCCATTTCATAAAGTCGGGCAAATGCTTTACATTAAAAATTTGTATTGCTGTTGCTAAACTAGTTTGTATATTATCAGGAGTGTTGTCAAGCATGTGCAGTGTACGTTCTACAGTTTCAAAGTCGGTAGGATAACGTATATACTCGTCACGTTCGTGACTTGCATCCATACTAATTGCAAATTTAACTTTTTTAAACTTGCTCCACATTTCAATTAAATCTTCGTCTACAAGAAGTCCATTAGAATTATAGCGTAATAATATTTTGTCTTGATAACCTTGACGCAGTATTTCTTCGATAAACATTTTGTGTTCTTTAATCATTAAAGGCTCGCCGCCGGCAAAGTATACTTGCTTTAGGTTAGGTATCTGTCTATACATTTCTTCCCAAAATGTATCTTTTTCATGCCACTTATTATTAAACTCGCTCTTGTCCCACTGCATTTGTTGCTTGACGTTATCGTCTTGTAGAACAGGTATAAGTTGTTGCCAGTCTTTTACCCACTTAGAACTATCATGAGGGCTACACATAACACATTTAATGTTACACGTATGTCCTAAACGTAAATCTAAGTACACTAACTCTTCCGGTACTGTGCCGTCTTCTTGAGTTTGTTTTATTAGTTCCGGAATATCTACACCTTCTTCGTCTCGATGCCAAGTGCCACTTTCCCAAATACGTTTGCTAACTACGCCTACCTTTTCTTCTTCAAAGCACTTTTTACAACTTGCAGGAATTTCTCCACGTAGCATAGTTGTACGTACACTTTTCATATAGTCGTTATTCCATGCTTCCATAGGCGTTTCGCGGCCAAAGTTTGCAGGCTTGCCGTTTTCCATTTTAACAAGACCAACTTCGTGATCATTGCCTGCTCCACTAGCATTTGCACTGCAACATAATCGCATGTCACCATTAGGTCTTGTAGCAAAGTGTATCCAAGGTAGCACACAAAAAGTAGGCGTACCTGCTACACTTTCTAATTCTCGCTGATACTTTCCTAGTTGACTATCTGCGTCATTGTACCACCATTTACTCATTGTTTAGTCCTATTACATTTATAAATTGATCTTTAGGCTTTGGTAATTCTTTTACTTTGCCGCAAGTTCTTGCACAAGTAATTAGTTTGTTTTTGCCCCAATAGTCTTTCCAAACGGTTTGCCATTGATTAGAGTTTATAATATCTTCTATGTCAACTTCTAAAGCATAGTTGTTACCTAAACTTTCTATTAGGTCAATATATTGTAAATTCATGTCGTTTCTTACAGGAGCAGTAATATCGTTTGTTTTAGCATAATTGTAAGGTGTGCTTGCTAGAAAGCAACAAGGAAAAACTTTTTTATATGCGTCGATGTAAATTTCTTTAGTATGCTTTACATAGCAATCTATTTCTGCATCTCGCAAAACGTCTTTATAATTAGCAATCATTTCTTCTGTAATGTAAGGCAACTCGCTACTACTAGGAGGTTCTAGGTAATGCGTAGTATCTCCATTTTTATCATATACAGGAAACTTTGGCTCTCCAATAAATCTGCTACTATTCTTTTCAACAAATAAACTAAATCCAAGTTCTTCTGCTTTTTTACGAGCTTCTTCTACTTGATGTTCGTTATGTTTAAATTTTATAAAGCACCATTCAGCAGTTCCGCCTGCATCAATAAATGCTTTTGCATTTTGTAATATTTTATTGTAGCTTGTTCCTATACGATACAAACTATGTGTATCTTCTAAGCCGTCAATTGCAAAAATTACATTATGTGTTTCTGGTAATGCGTTTGCTAAATCAGTCCACCATTGTGTGCTTCTAGCACTACCGTTTGTGTGTATTCTAATGTTTAACTGAGGATTTACACTAGCAGAATATGCAACCATTTCTATTAACTCATCGTTAATAATAGGGTCACCAAAATTGCCACAAAAATAAAATCCTTTTAATTGTTCTAAAGTTTTTGTATTTAAAATTTGTTTAAAGTCATCAAGTGTCCAGTCTTTGTTTTTAATAAGTGGGTTATCTAAGCCACCGTGATAATTCCTACTACACATAGGACAACTTGCTTGGCAACGATTTGTAATTTCTAAATGTATATTTTCTAATTCGCTAAATTTAAACATTCTTCCTGCCAATGATCATGTATCTTTGATATTTAGGTAATTCCATTACACCTTTCCATATAGGAGTAATATTACTCATACGAGTAAAATCATCTAAATCTGTTGCGCATCGTATATGCTCATCTAATTCAAAATAATTATTGCTTTGTAAAACAATAATTGAATTGTCTGATTGATTGTTTAGCCACACATCGTATTGTTCTTGTGTAATGTGTTCACAACTAGTGTTAATTACAATATCAGCAGTTTCCATATGATATACCATATCTGCTGTTACTGCATTAAACATACCTCGCATTTCGTAATTTTTGTTAATAGTATTTGCTATTTCTTCGCAAGAAGGATCAATGTCTATACTAGATATATGACTAATACCTATATTGCTATTAAATAACAAACTAGCAAGAACTCCATTCCAGCCACCGTAGATTGCTATACGTTGATTGCCGTAAAGGTTTAATTCTTGTACACGCTCTACTAACCATTGTTTACTGTGTACTTGTCCTTTCCAGAAACTTTCTAATGTACGATAGCGATCTTCGCTGTTGCGAATAGCATCCATCCAAAATAATACGTCTTCTAATTCAACTTTCATTTCTTACCTTTGGCAGTTTTGAGTCTGCCGAACTAACACAAGTAGGTGTAATACACTTTCTTGGTGTGTCAAATATTCTAAAACCGTCTGTAAGTGTTCCTAACGGTTCGTCGTGACAACTGTAACTACGCTTTACTTCGTTTTCGCGTATTACAATTCCTTGGTAACCTGCGTTGCAGGTCCATCCTTTAAACTTGTTAAAGCCAAACGCATTAAAACGTTCTGCTTGATCTACATGGTATGTTTGTCCTTTGTCGTCAGTGAGTTCTACTTGATACAAAGGTATTAACTTTTTGTACTGATCTGGGATTCTTTGTGGAAATCCTGTTTGCATTCTTGAGATCTGGTCTGGCGTATATCCATGTACCACAAAGCTGGCGGTAGGATCGGACTGGGGCTTGAGAGTGACGTTAATACCTCTGGAGGCAAAGCGTTCACAGCGGTCGTAAAGCTCGTCAAACATTTCTGGAACCATGACTTGATTGATCGTAACAAATACACCATCATTCATTAATTGGAGGCACTTATCTCCAAACTCCTGTTCTTTTGCAAACTCTGCGTGGTAACTTGCTGTTATGCTTCTACGTTGCAAAGTCTTAGTGCGGTCTAACCACGTTCCCCACCATTTGCTTCCTGGGCTTAGGTTAGTGGTCATATGTATACTTTGATAAGCGGGTGCTGTATCACTACAGTAATGATCTATGATCTCCCTAAAGTATTTATAAGCAGTTGGCTCGCCTCCACTAAAACTAAAGTGGAAATCTTTATATCCATTTGCACGAGCCTGTGCTTTGATACTATTTAGAGTGTTTAAGTAAATTTCTAGATCTTGGTGGTCCGGGGTACTAGATCTTGCGTATGGCCAGCAATATGAGCAGTTATAATTACAATATCTAGCCAAGATCCAAGAAACTGTAAAAAGATGGCTCTTTAGGAGTGTTTTCTGGCCAAAACTTGTAATATTATCCCACGGAATGTTTTGAAAATCGTTCATACAACCATTCGAAATCATTTATTAATTTAATATCATTGCTGCTAGAAAGGCCAAACTGCATACCAGCCCTAGCACCTCGTATCGCATACTCACCAAAGTCTCTATCGTGTCCCACGGTTGTCCAAGTTTCGAGTCTTTCATTTGTTTCATCCTCATTCTGTCTATCAATAGTTTTACTTGCTAGTTTAGCACATTCTCTAAATGCACTTTTCCATGTGTTAAACGGATCTACATTAAATGCCGTTATGTTTGATATTTCTGGCATTGGTTTAAAGAACTTGCTAATACTAGTAGTCATATCTGCTTTAGATACATCCATATTAATAGTAAGTTTTCGAGGTAATAATTTTACCCCTCCGTAGCCATATACTAGATCATTGATAGGATTTTGACTGCGCCACACATGCACTGTTTCTAAATCGTATTCGTCTACTTTATGATCAAAATTAAAATCTTCTAAAATTTTTGCGTCAGCATCAACAACCCAAAACATTTTAGTAAAACATTTTTTAGCAGCAGCAATATGCGCTTGATGTATTCCTTTCACTCCGTCTACACGTTTTGCTCTAGGAAATCTTGCTTTTAATGCTTGCCAGTTTTCATCAGCTTGTGGTTCGTTATAACTTATAAAGACAATATCATACATTTTATTATTATACAGATTTTAACCTATTTTGTCAACCGTAATCTTTTAAACTAAAGTTTGTTCCTAGCATATGATACGGAGTTGCATCTTTATCATTAGACCAAACAAGAACTTCAGGATCATCGTATAGAAAGTCACAGTTTTTGCAATAGTCAATACTATCAAAATCTTGCATCTCGTGTGCTTTGCGAAGTTTATTATATTCATCGCCGTACCATATTTCCTCTATGGTTTGATTTTGTACATGCCCTAGTACACTTTTACTTTCGTTTGGCGGGCCCATTGTCTGGCAACAAGGTGTAACTGCACCCTTTAATCCGTTGTTACCTCCACTACGTATAGTAATCTCAGGAGCAAACGGACGTCCGCAAGTTCTGCGCTTACTTGGATCTCGTACATACAAAGGTTGATAGTTTCCGCTCCAGTTATGCATCTTCCATATGTAGCCTATTGATCCAGTTGGCCCTATAAAATTGTTTCTATACTGGTCTACTTCATATTCAACTTGATTGTTGTCAAGTATTAGATGGTAGCTGCTTACTACACAATCACTATCTGTTTGTTTGATATATTCTTTTGCCTTTATGATATTTGTTTTTAGTAAATCAAAGTTATCCTCGCTCATCCATTCTTTGTATTTTTCTTTGTTGTATCCAATACAACTAAAACGAGCAAAACTTAGTCCTGCATCAATACATTCTTGCATAAAGTGTCCGCTAAAGAAACTTCCGTTACTATACATAAAACTAGGAAATCCACGCTTTGTACATTCTTCTATGTACAACGGTAAGTCTTTGGCCATAGTAGGTTCGCCTGATCCTTCTAAGTTAATCACAGGCTTGCCGGGAAGTTGGTCGAGTATATTGATAAACATATCCATAGGCATTTTGCGTGTCCATTCTTTACCCCTTCCAGTAGTTTGAGGACACATCTGACACTTGTAATTACATCCGCCAAACACTTCTACTACTGCACGTTCTAATTTAGGTATACTCATTATTGTCCCCACTTATCCCATATTTCTGTAAGAAGTTTAATATAGGATTCATCGTTATGTCTAAAATCATATTCTATACGTTTATTATTATACTCTATACTATAAAAGTCTGTATACTCTTTAAAAAAGTCTTGTGCTTCGCCGTCTGCTAAATCTACAACTTTTCCTACCGGAGCATAACCCAATCCTAGTTGTTCATCAGTAGGATCAACACCTTTTGACTCAAGCCATTCGCTGAACTTATCATCCGACGGCAGTTCATAGCCTGTTCCAAAATAACAGTTAAATTCTCCGCTAATAACTCTGTGCTCAGATATGCCTGCGTCTTCTACTACATCGTCATTATCAAGATATGCTTCAAACCAAGTTTTTCCAGTTTGTGCATAATGCAAGTACACCATTCCGTCTGTAACATCTTTAGTAAAGTGTTTTTTAAATTTAGGATCAAGTTCTATTCTTTCTTGAATACCTAATAAATTGTAATAAAAGTAACCGTTACGATATCCATCATTTTTAATATTTTCAGTTTCGTACCACGCTTCTAATTCGTGGCAACAGTGATTTAAATAACAAATAGCAAGTCGTGTATGCCCGTTTGCATTTGCTAATACACTACTAGGATTCCATAACTGTCCTTGTGTTACTTCAAAATGATGATGCAGTATGTTTAAAAGCTCTTGATTATAGCCGTATCTAAGAGGGCCAAAGTTTTCTGTTATCTTATAATCACTGTAATAATTGATTAATGCTATACTTCTATCTAAGTCATTGCAGATATGTTCCACTGTTCGATAATCGTTGTGGAATCCTAACAAGCTAAAATTCTTTTGGAATATCTTTTTATTATGAGTTGCTAACAAACTGTCAAACTGAGTTAACCAAACATTTGCAATTTCGCTGTTGTCTGGCTGTATATGAATATATTCAACTTTATTTTCAAGATTTCTAAACCCAAGCTCTATCATGGAAACCCTTTACTATTTGCTCTGCATGGGCATACTGAGACTTTGGTCCTGGGTGCATTTTATCTCTTGCACACTTATCATCTATATTAGGGAAAGGTTTTAACGTATTATCAGGATACATTAGCTCGCATAACTCGTTACACGGATGGTCCCAGGAACTAAAAAGAACCTTTACATTGTGTGCTTTAGCACTATCATAAATCCAATTAATAGAACTAACTGCACGATTAATGTAGTAGTCATCGTCAACTATATCAAAAATTTGATTTAAATTTTTAAATCCATTATGCGGATAACCTGGTATAAGATTAATAATTTTTCCGTAGTCGTTAACGTCAATGTGTAATTGTCTATACCAAGCAGGAAGTGTAATTACTGCATAATCAAGATCTATTACGTTATTCACTGCTGCAAAAGTACGTGCAACACGCTCTACTGAACTGCCGCCGATGCCAAAGTTAAATGGATTCATCATTAGGCGTTCACTTGAAAGTTCAACAAATGTATCTTGTGATTCAATGCCTTCGCCAAATGTAAAACTACAGCCAAAGAATCCTAATTTAGGTCTATCAGAATCAAAGTCCCAAATTCCTCTATAATGGTACTGGTTAAACTCATATTTCCAATCATCGTCTGAAACATTTTCTTCTTCAAATGCATTTACTGCTTTTACTAACACAGACTCTGTGCTATCAAATTTGCCTACAACTTCTTTATGAGCCGAGCCGTAATGGCGCAAATCCTCAAGAGTTTTTACTGTTGCTGGCGCAGCTGGAAGAAATGTTTTTAGGCTGTCACCTCTATACATCTTTTAACTCCGGATTTAATGCAAATACATCAGTGCCGCGTACATCGTCAATTTGTTTGCTTTTCCATTTAAACTGATTCCACAACATGCTCTTATCTTCTTGATACATAAAATCGATAATGCTTTGCCAACCGCTAAATGGAATGCCAGTGTCTGCTTCAAGTTTCTTGCCATACTTTGTAATTTTGTCAGCTGCTTGCTCTTTTAATAATTCTGGCAAAACTGTAATGCTGTAATAGTTTGGTGTAAACAATGGATTAATATGGAATCTGTCTACCCAATAGTTTTCCATATAAAAGCCTCTCTGAGGATGAATGGCTTCTAAAGGAATGAGATCATTTTTGTGCAATTCTTCGTGTAGTTCTGTAATACGGAAAATATTTAAAATACTTACGGTAGGATGGAACCAGTAATCTGCAACACCACTTGCCCTAATCTTTTTCAAGTTTTCTAATGTACTAGGCCATTTGCCTTTGTATCTAATATGTTCAAATGCATCGCCTGCTCCGTCGATACTAAGACTCAAATGTACATATTTAAATTTCTTCCAATAGTCAAGTATATTTTCTTTACCTTTACCTAATGTTGTACCGTTAGTACTATAACGCAACTCAACATCGTACTTCTGTTTTTCATCTAACATTTTAAGTATACGCCAGTGTTCGGGCATGATTAGAGGCTCTCCGCCTGCAAAATGTATTTCTTCCATAGTATCAATATTGTCTTCAATATCGTCCCAAAATACATTTGCTTCTGTTAGATCAATAAGTTTAGTTTCACTATATTTGTCTGCACCCGGATGAAGTTTTTGAAAGTCGTTTGCCCACTGTGTACTAAACAACGGTGAACAAGTTGTACATGCAAGGTTGCAATAGTTACTAAATCTAAAGTCCCAATACTTTAATTGAGGTTTAGGTATACTGCCGTCATCTGCTGTACTAGCAATTAAATCTTTTGTCTTATCAAACCACTTGCTGTTTAAACCAGTACGCATAGTATTCATATTGTGATTTTGTTTAGCAACACATCTTTCACACGCACTAGGTAATGGCTTTCCATCTAGCATATCCTTACGCATTTTCTTAGCAAGGTCGCTGTTAACTACTTCGTCAAGTGTTTGAGTTTTTACATTACCAAAGCTATTTTCGTCACGTAGTGGTGTTTGACAACATGCAAAAGAACGGCCGTCGTTTATAACATGTAAATGCATCCACGGTGCTACACAAAAATTAGGACTGTTTTTTAAATCATCGCTCATATTGCATCTCTTCAAATAATACTATAAATTTACGTTTGTTAGGTCTACTAAAAAACTTTTCTCTGTTACGTTTTAAAAAAGGTTTCATTTCTTCTACTTTGTTTTTGATTTCTTCGTCTGTGTATTCTTTTAAAACTTTTAAATTGTTACATATCATTTCAGATGTTTTAGTAATACTCGACACCCTGTCATAACTTTCGTTTACTAACAAGTTGTTAGAAAAGTAACCTTGGTTTGTAACATAACCAATTGTATTTAAACATCCAAGTACCATAAAGGGGTGTCCTTTGGCTATTTGCATCCATATCATAGGCCCTGGTGCTAGTACATCTATTTCTTCTAAATAGTTAGCATCCATTAACGGCATCCAAGAATCGCTTACAATGTTAACAAGGCTGTCTTCGTAAAAGGATTTATTAACATAAAGTCGATTTCCTCTACGTATTTCTTCTAATGTCATATCCATTATAACATTTTTACTTGTAACATTTTTTACTAATTCTTTTTTCTTTTCTATAAATGCTTCGCCTTTGCTCTTATCAGTAATTCTAAAATCTTTATAATTATGTTTGATGTCTGCATATTCAATATTGTAACTATACTTTCCATCTTTATCTAAATTGTAATATTTTAGATCCGTAATAAAACAAGTATTATGTAATTTAGCTCGTCCTGTAAAAGCAGAATAAAGTCTTTTAGGATTCCAGTTTTCTAATTCGTATAACTCTTTTTTTAACTTTTCTTCTCCTGGCGGCTGACTATTCTTATCATTAAATACCCAGCGAAAATCTTTCATTTTGTATCTTGACATAAGAGCAATTTGTGTATAAATTTGCCACCAGTCAATACCATACACATGTTTTGTGTTTAATAGTGTTTTATAAGTCCTATTGATGTCGCCAAGTACAATATAAACTTGATCTCTTGGCATTCCTGATCCTTCTAGCAAATCAAGTTTTTTTCTTAGCTTCCATACATATCTATAATCGTGACTCACTGAAGGCATTAGTAACAGCAATTTCATTTTACCTTTTGCTATTCTGCTAAATGTTTTCTTTGGAATAAAATCTGCTATGTTGTTAATCTCAGCAAATGCTCTATTAGTTATTTCCATAGGATAGAAAAGATTCTTAGCAGTATCTTTTCCGGTAAACAATTGAAAATTGCAGCCTAGTGCTTTTATACAATTAAAGAAATAAGTATAAGACTCTACAATAGGATCACTGTCTATACCTATAGGGATACGATGTACATCTTTGGTAAATTTCCATTCAGAAATTCCATTTGGTATAGGTACATCTTTTTCGGCCAACTTATCATAATATAAGTTAATCATATTTCCCTAATGGTTCGTCTATGTTTTTATTATCAGGTTTTAGAATCCAACCTTCTTTTTCAGCAAGTTCCATAATATTTGCATCAGTGTCTGGAATAGACTCTACCCAATCTGTTAGAATTTTAGGGAACACATTTAAACTTTTATTTCTTCGTACATCGTACTGTGCATAAAAAGTTTTAAAGTCACGCCAAAGTGTAACTGGATTGCTTGTACGTCTGTGTGGAGCATCTACAGTAACAAGATAATCAATTAGTCGTTCAATACTTGCTTTTTCAAATTCATGCCAGCCAATGTCATCTTTACGTTCTTGCCACCAAGTGTTTAACTTGTTATGGCAATAATCTTTAATATGATTAGGTAATGCTAATGGACTTTGAAAACTAGGAAAACGTAACAAGTTTAAACTAACAGTAGGCGTTCTACTTTGTGTAAGTTCTTTTAACTTGTATACTTCGTCAAGAAATTCTGTAATACTAAACAAACAAAGACTGTTAATGGTCATCATAATGTTTACACCATTACAGTTACCTTCTGTAAGAAGACGTTTAATGTTTTTTAGCCACATATCGTAATCTAAGCCGTCACGTATGTACTCTGCTTGCTCTCCTACTGCTTCGCAACTAGTATAAAGATCAAAGTGTTTCATACCTTGCGTTTTTTCAATTAGTTTATCAATAATAGCATCCTTTGCAATAAGGTTACTGTTAATAGCAAAACGCATATCCGTGTCTTGCTCGTTAAACCAATCAAATAATTTCCAAGTATTTGCACTCATTAAAGGTTCGCCGCCTGTGACACGTAGTTCTTGTAAACTATCGCTTAGACCGTTTTCCCACCATTTCCAAAAGGCTTGAATGTAAGGATTGTCTTCGTCGTCTTTATAAGGCTGGGCCCAGGAACCATCTTGATGGAAAGCTCCGGCACCGTCGGATACCAAGTTCTCATACGGGCCATTATTCTTGATGTCTTTTGCCCAGGTGGTAGAGAAGGAAGCGTTACAGTAACTACACGCAAGGTTACACACCCTATCAAAAGCAATCTCAAAAGTTTTGAGGTTAGTATTTTCGTTTGCATCTGCTTCATATGCTTGTTGTAATTCATCATCAGTGTAAATAATGCTTTTAAACGTCCTGTCACTTACAGCATCTTTACCCATGTCTTCCATCTTCCAGCAATATTCACATTCACGAGGACGCTCGCCATTTTGCATCATACGGCGCATTTCTTTTTTATGCTCTGTATTGTGAATTGCTGTGTAGTTGCTTTCTACTTCAACAATAGGAATTTTATGTGCAGGAGGGTGATGACAACTTGCAGTAGTGCCGCTACCTAACCAAGTAGTAGCATTGTACCACTTGGCTCCACAAAAACTTTTACTTTTGCTGTCTAGTACTCTATCTCTGTATTGCTGCAAAGATTCATCAGGTTTTTTCGCCATTCCATTCCTCTAACAAGTGTGTATATTGTGGAAAAGTTTCCGCAAAGTTTTTATTTCTTCTTTTATCGTATGCTTGTATGTATCGTACAAAGTCGGCTCTATGTTCCACTGCTGGCTCTGTTGTTCTCATATAATCACACAATCTTTGTATTTGATCAAATTCTTCTAAGTATATTCTAGCATACTTGTCTTTCTTGTAATACTTTAGCCATGCTTCACAAAACTTTTCAATAGTATCTGCTTGAGGCATTCTATCTTCTTTGTCTAACATAGTTAATTGCAAGTGCGGAGGCCAATGCATTGTGTTAATACTCATTGGAATCCTGTTCCACTCAAAACTAGTATTGTATTCTTTTCTAAAGTCTATTACAGTCATTATAAAATCAATAAAAGTTGGAAGACTTAGAATATTAACTGTTGTCATTATAGCAACTGTTGACTTTGTTTCTTTTAATAGTTTGTCAACATTTTCTAACCATTTTATATAGTCAAGGCCGTCGCGAGCATACTCTGCTTGTAACCCAGTACTTTCAAGGCTTGTGTAAACATCTACTTTTACGCCTACTTCTGCAAGTGCATTAATTTTTTCAATTAACTTATTAATTAATTTGTCTTCTACGCACCCGTTAGTGTTAATTGCAACGTCTAATCCTTTACGTGGATTTTCAATTAGATAGTCTAATAGCTTCCATGTATCTTTTGACATAGTAGGCTCGCCGCCAGTAATACGCAAAACCTTTAAGTGCGGAAGGGCGTCTGGGAACCACTTCCAAAATGCTTCAACGTAAGGATTGTGTTCTCTATTCTTATAAGGCATTTTACCCGACTTTTCTAAATAGTCTAAATTATGAGAACCGTGCTTAGTAGGATATTCTCCATTTTGCTTTATATCTTCCATCCACTTACTACTAATTTCAGGAGAACAATAAGCACACGCAAAATTGCAAGCATTTGAAAATGACACTTCTAAATAACTAGGATATACATTTTCGCCTGGGTCGCTATGTGCTATTTCATCAAATCTATCCCAAGCCCATGTGTCTGCTGTTTTATAATGACGATCGCTAAAATAGTCTTTACCTAAGTCTTCAATCTTCCAGCAGTAGCTACATTCGCTAGGACGCTCTCCTGTTAACATTTTTAGTCTTTGTTCTTTTTTATACTGACTGTTGTGCAATGCAGCAGGATCTGCTTCAATTTCTTTTAGTGGAATCTTGTGCGGAGCAGGATGGTGGCAACTGTGATTATATCCATTCTGAAGCATAAGTGTAGTTTGCAACCACTTAGCCGTGCAGAAACTACAACTTACGTTGTTAATCTTTTCACGTTTTTCTTCGAGTATCTTTATACGTTGTTCGTTACTCATCTAGCTCTTATAATCCTTGGCGTGTTCTGATATACTGCTTTAAAAAATTTACTTTGATCTTCGTCTAGCGGTTTGGTAGAAATGTCGACGCCTGTACCTTTTAGTATTTCTAAACCTAAACGCTCTGCTTCTTCTTCTGGGTTTAAATCTTTTACATCACTTTCCCAAAAGTTGTTTAGCCATTCAAAGTCACGTACATTAGCGTAATCCCAATCTGTACAATTAGTCATATAACAGCCTTGCCGTGCTCCTAGTATACTCCACATACCATTTTTAACATCAGCGCCTACTTGGCTCCAAATTAACAAACGCTGATAGTTTTGCCACCATACTGTACGCAAGTCTTCTACTTTGGCCCCTTGATCCAAAGACATCTTGACACCTTCACGAAAACCCGCCCGCCAAGCCTGCCAAGGTGTCGCATTAGTGTAAGAAACACTGTAGTTCTCGTTAAACTGGTAATACTTGTCGTCGAAACAGAATTCAACTTTTCCTCGTTCATCTCCGTCCTCGCTTGCCTCATGTGTTTTCATACTGTGTACAAATTTACGTGTCCACATTTTGAGTCCGCCGTTGCCGTACATAAGTCCGTTAACATGAACTTTGCCGCACCAACTAAACACATGCTCTGGAGTTAGACCTAGCTCGTCTAAGTCTACTTCTTGATTTAAAAACTCAGGATCAATAATATTATCTGCATCTACTGTCACAAAGTATTCTGTCTCTGACAAATCTGCACAAGCCTTATGTGCTGCATCACTTCCATGTACTCCGTGTACACGTTTAGCCCAAGGCACTTTTTGGCATAAGTCTGCATAATTCTTTTCAGCGTTGGGCTCATCGTAAGAAAGAAAAATGATATCTTGATCTACTACTTTTATTTTGCTCATTATTTTACCACGTGTAAATACTGTTCAAATACTTTACCACAAAAAAGACTTATATCCTTTCTGTTAGCAACAGCACTGCTTTGATTTTCTAATTTATATTCGTCACTGTATAATACATTATACAACTTTATTACCATTGTGTCTAGTAAAATATTAGGATCATTCTTTTTTGTTACATAAATTAACTGACTTTTATCTTTGTAATAAGTCGTTGAAGTTAATGTTTCTTTCATATCTTCTGAAAGTTTAATAGTCCAAGATCCGTTTTCTTGAATAATCATAAATGCATTTTCATGTTCTGTAGTATCTGTTATAGGTATTCTATGAATACTTTTATCTACATCAAATTCATTTAAATCTCTATGTTTAAATTTAATTTCAAATTTCTTTTCAGTTACAGAAGGAACTACAATGTAATCATTCATATTTTTTACACCTGTAGTAAACTCTGAAACTGTTGCAGCATCAACTTCTATGTAAGGTGTTGAATCGTCACACTCGTTTGTAGCCTTCCAAATTTCGCCAGTATCTTCTTTGAAGTTTACATAAAATTTCATATCCATTATAGATTCTCCAAAATTTCATCTGACAAAAATTCTTCTTCTACGTAATGTAGTACACGAGTTTGTAAAAAGTTGCCTAACAGCAAAGTTCCGTCATCTCTGTAATATTTGCCTAATACTCTAGTCCATTTAGAAGGAATATTATACCATCCTTGTATTCTAGGTTTCATATGTGTAAATGTAATATAACTATTTGGATCTGTAATATCCTTTTCGTTATCTAAAATTTTACTTGCAATAGCTGCACACAAATCAATACTACACCATTTTTGATATTCTTCTTTAGCATACTTAGAATAAAATAGTTCCCAGTTGTTAACAATTATTTCTAATAGGTTATAAAACTCTTTTGCAGTGTCACCTTTTTTAAAGTAATGCAATGCGCTATAAAGATTAGGCAATTCATTTGCATCAAATGTTTTTCTATAAAATCTATTAGTAATTACCTCGTCGCGATACGTTCTAACATTGCTTACAAAAAACAAATCACGTTTAGCAAGTTCATCCCACCAGTGTGTAATATCGCTTAGTATAAGCATGTCTGCTTCTAGTACAATAGTTTCATCGTATGGACTAGCATGATATACTTTCCAACGATTTTCTATCTTCCATTCACTGTCTTCTGCACTGTCAGTCCAAGGAATAGGAATAATTTGATCAAAAGGTTCTTGCCATTCTTCAGGCACATCGTCATTTGTAATCAAACTAATTTTTTGACCGTTGTTATATTTGTGCAGACTTTTAGCAAGAGCATATGCTTGTCTTATATAATCTGTTTTACCGTTATTCTGTGCTAATAAGCAAAAGCCTCTATTCATCTTGCAGTGCCTCGCTAATTGCTCTGTCTAAACTAAACTTGTTCATAATGTGTATATTACAGTCTTTAATAGAACCTACATGATAATGTCCTTTCCAGTGCTTTTTATCTAGCAAGAAAGTGTACTGCTCATCTTCCATTTTAATTAAAATGTCTGCATCACTTGTAAACCAAAGTCTTCCGGGCAATGTTTTTGGCCAAGCAGTTCGTTGGTGTCCGTTGTAGATGTGTATAGCAATACTAAATGCAAAATCATTTCTATATATCTTATTTGGAATTTGATATATTAGTCTATAAAAATGCCAGTTGTCTTTTATGTGCCGTATAAGTTCAAAGAACTGTTTCATAAACGGTGTCTTTTTAAAATAAAAAACAGTAGCCCAAAACATATCAACACTGCGATCACTAATCTTATTAAATCTGTGCTCGTCAGGTCTATCCATATTAACATCAGTAATATAACGCCAAATTAAAAAGTCTTGATCTGTATCAAACGCATTGTTTAATAAATCATTTCCAATAATAAAGTCGGTGTCCATTACAATAGTTTCGTCAAATGGAGTTATTTCGTACGCAGATCCTCTATCAAAGTTTCTCCATTCAAGATCTCGTTTACTCATTGTGCCATCACGGTATGTACGCTTTTGTTTACATTCATACCATTCGAGAGTAATAACATGATCTATATAACGTTCGTAGTAGGGATATTGGGTTTTTAGATAATCAGCATTATCTGTAGCAATTGCTACTTCAAGCCCTAAATGTTTTTTAATTTTTTTTGCACAAAACATTGCCTGTTTGACATAATCAACTGTATGATTATTCTGTGCAAATAGCAGTACGCCTTTGCTCATAGATCAACTAGACCTTCGACTGTTCTGTTCTTTTTAATTTCGTTATACTTGTCAAAGTATTCGTATGTTGTAGTAAAGTAAATATCAAGAATATCATCTAAGAATGTTTGCAAGTCTTCTACTTCAATAGGAGTATCGTTATCGTCAATAAGAATAGCACTAGTCTGTTCTCTACTTACTAGTGTTTGACAAAATGTAATTAAATCTCTGTTAACTGCAAATTTGCCGCCGTTTAAATAATGTACGCAATTTTCTAAAAATTGTTCTCTTACAATTCTACGTTGGTTGTTTAGTGTAACCATGTAGTTTGAAAACTCAAGTGCTTTTTCTAATCTTTCATCCATACGAAATCTCCAAGTATATTGTTACTAGTATATACTCAGATTATAGTTTTGTCAAGTATTATGTGAGTCTTAGTTCTGTTACAATATCAGGTGTAGGTTCTGGAACACTTACATACGATCCTGTAGCACGAAGTAAGTCTATTCCTACACCCATTTCGCCGCCTGAAGCAAGAACTGATTCGTCTACAGCTGGTCCGATACCTGTTTGATCACCTGTATCAATGTCGTGGAATTCCCATTTGAATGTAATTTCATCGTATGCGCTATTACGTTTTACATAAAGTGTATAATAGTTTTCAGCATACTCTGCTTGACTTCCGTTTTTCTTGGCAATTAGCTGATAACCTGTAGTAAGCTGATAAAAACCTAATGCACTTTCAATAGAACCTCCAATGTCGCCATCTACGTTTGTATTACCGTCACGATAATTTGCACTACCGTCGCCCGATGTTCTATTGGCTTCAAAGATTGCATTACCTGCATTACCTAGCATAGTTCCCCAATCACTGTCTTTTGCAGTGCCACCTGACAGGTATTGTGATAATCTTATTTGTCCGCCACTGTTAAAAAAGTGTCTAGCGTGATCTGCTCCACTAGCAGTAACTCGAGTACCGGCACTGTTAGTGCATTCGTAGCCGCCGCCAAATATTACACGGATTTCGCAGTAAACAGATTGGCCTTGAAACTGTCCGCCCCAAGTAGTAGTTCTAGTGGAGTTTGCAAAAGCTCTAGTAGTAGTTAAAGTGCGTTGATTTGCATCTATAGAATTTTTTTGACTTTGAATTTGCGTAAGAGCATTGACCCAGTCATTTACTCCTATTGCAGCATTTGGCGTGTCAATAGAAAAAGTATCACCTGTGATTCTAGTAACGCTAGGACCACTTGCATCTGCACCAATAATATAATTATCAGGAATCTCTGTGCTCAATGCATCAGCATTAGATTGGTGTCTTGAACATTTATTGATATCTGTACGTAATGTATTCCATTCGTTATTATCAATTAAATTAGTTGTTCCTCTAGTAGGAGCGTTTTCTTTACTTGTAACTATTTGTCCGTAGCCGTCGCCGCCGGAGCCCAAACCAAGAATAGCAGTAACACCGTCAACTACATCGTTGTAGTCAGTGCCGCTGACAACTGAGCCAGTATTTGCCATAATTAATCTCCTTCGTCAAGACTTGATTGAGTAGAATAACTAGGAGAATCTACAGACACATAACTTCCTGTTGGTCTTAGTTGTTTAACGATACTTGTAAGTGTTCCTCTGATAGCTTCGTCGTCATTTGGATCACCCTGGTCGTTATCTAAAAATTCAATTCTAAATTGAATAGCGTTTGTAGCAGTTTCTTTTGCATAGATAAAGTATCTATTTTCTGCATAATAATCTGCTTGACCACGTCTTTGAAATACTTCTTGGAAACTTGCTGTTAGATCAAAGTTTCCAACTGGCTGTACAAGTCCTGCTGCTCCAGTTTTAGTAGTAGTGTCTTTACCAAATTTGATTGTACCCATATTAGTTAATATGCTGTTCCAATCTTGTCCTTTAGGACTATTGTCACCTACTATTTCTGCAGACATGTGTATTTCGCCGCCGGCATTAAAAAATGCACGTCTATGGTTAGCATCGTCAAAGTTAACTGTAAATTGATGAACAAGTTCGCCGGCCCAAGCTGCAAAACGTGTGCTTGTTGTAGCTGTTTCTAAAGTAACTTGTGTTCCGTCAACTTCGCCGGCATTACCTTCAAGTATAGTTACAACTGCAATGTATGCATTAAAACCTTTTTCTGTGTCGCCGTTAACTGAGTTTGCACCAATTAACTCTTGCGGATTGATTTCTACTAAAGAAGAAAGGCTACCTGTTTGGTGTACGTGCGCTCTATTAATATCTTCTCTAAGAAGATTCATATGCTCTGCTGTTACAGATTCTCCTACTGCAACCGGAGCACTTACAAGATCTTGTCCGTAACCAGTGCCGCCAAAACCTGCACCGAGTAAGTTTGCTACTCTCGATTGCAATGAATTATAATTTGCTGCGGTTATTAGGCTTCCTGGGTTTACAGACATATATTCTACTTCCTATAAAGTGCTAGTATTATTTATACTTTTAAAACGCACTCGACTAATTTTTCTTCTTCTGCTTCATTAGTTTCAAGTGCTACACCAATAAATGCTTTTGTAGGAGTAGTAGTACACACGCCATCTTCCCAAGCAAATACACCTTGTCCTTTTTTAACTGGACCTTTTACTCTTACCGGAACACGACCTTTCAAGCCAATTGCTTGACCTTCGCAATCTTTGTTCATCAAGTAAGCAGGTTCTGCTGATATAACACCTATTGCAACACTTTCTGCTTTTGCTGCACCAGCTTCATATGCTTCGTCAAATGACACAGCCATTGCTGTACCTACAGGATATTCTTGATCTGTAGTATACTTTTCTGCCAAGTCTGCATATTGTGCTTCTGTTGCAACACCTTGGAACTTGTTTGCATACAAGTCGCCAGCACCGTCGCGCACTGCAATAGTATTAGCTGCATCTGCTGTTGATGGATACTTAGCGTTTGCTAATGGGTTATCTGGATCATATGCTCCAACATTTAGCGAAGAAGCAATACTTGCAAGTCCGGTAATGTTGTCTGCATAAATGTTTGGCCACGGATAATCTACCGAACCTAATGTAGCTGATCCAACTTGTGGACCACTTTGTTGTGTTTCTGTACCTACAACAAATCCAGGAACTACTGCGTCTGCAAAAATACGCATTGGGTTTAGGATTGTCCCTAGTGCGTTCTTTGCACGGAATTCAATTTGTGTTCCGTTTTCGTTAGCAATTACTGCTTTGTTGTCTAATTCAACTTTTAGTTTCAAGTCACCGTCGTCACCAACTTGTAAACCTGTATCACTAAATCTTGCTAGTCCAGCAAATGTTGCGCTTTGGTTTCTAACATATGCGCTTGCAGGTTCGCCGCCTAACTTTTCTGCGTTAGTAGCAGTACCTACAATTCTCCAGTCTCCTGAAGTAACACCGCCTGAACTGTTTAATGTATTCTTTAATGTAATACCTTGACGTATTCTGTCAAAGCCAGGAATGTTACTATCAACATCGCCTGTGTCAATTGTAAAGTCTTGTGAACTAACTGCAAATACAGTTTCGTCATTTACAACTGCTGTAATAATTCCTCGTGTCGTACCACCAATATCTCTTACTGAACGGCTTACAATTTGTGTTTGACCTGAGCCTGCACTTTGGGGTCCGATAAGTACAAAGTCTCCGCCATTATATGTGTAAAGTTGTTCGTTGTCTTGATCCCACCAAAAGTCGCCTTCTTTTAGTCCTGTTGGAACTGTTGAGCTAACTTCGGCGCCGCCTGTAGTGCGCCATTTGATGCCGTCGTAGAATTTTAGTTTACTGTTTCCAGTATCAAACCAAATTTGACCTGCAATCTTGCGTGGTGGTTCAGCCTGTCCTGCAAAATTTTCTAGTAGGAAAACAAAGTTTTCGTTTTGAATCTCACCGTATCCTGCATAGTTTTTACCAACTAGCTTTAGATCGGTAGTTTGATCAATAGTACCATCTTCAATTTTCCAAGATCTGCTATTGCTATATGTATCAATTGTATATGCCATTTATAAACCCCTGTTACGACATTAGTATTTATCTGCTTTTATGTAATTGGTGTCGTACGCACCCATTGCCATGAATTTCCATTTACCTCAAATTCCATAGTTGCCCTACTTGGCACTAGGTTAGCATCACCTGTAATAGGTGCAAAGTTTACGTCCTGTAGCACAGATTCTAACTGAGGTGTTGTACTATCTTCCGGATCAACATAAACAGAAACATATGATTTATTAATACTGTTATCAATGTCAATACCAGTTACTGTTGTACCTGAGTAAGATGTAGCATAAACTCTTGCAACTGTGCCGCTTTCTTTTTCCGACGCCGGATATAAGAAATTCAAAATTCCAAGAACATCATTGTAAGGGCCGCCGTCAATATTAAAGTTAGCCGACGGATTTGAGAATCCAGTACAGTCTGTTGTTAATACCACGGGCTCGCTATCAATTTGTTGATCTACATAGCCCTTAGTTGCTACTGTATCATCAGACGATGCTACGTTAGGAGGAAGAACTCCTACAATGTTTTGATTGTTAATTGTAATATCGCCAGTACTGCCAATATTTAATGGCCCTGTTGATGTAATATTACTATCGTTAATAGTAATAGAATCAACTGTTAGTGTTTGTAGAGTACCTACTCTTACTAAACCTTCAGCATATATTACACTATCGTCTAATCGATTTGCACTAAGTTTGGTAACATTATTAATCTTGTATACGTTGCCTTCTGTTAGATCAAAACTTTGATTTGATGTCCAGTTTCCTGTTTCAAATTCCCAAGTAAAATCTTTACTACCATCGCTTGATCTAACAATAATACCTGCGCCATCAACTTGTGCATCAGTTCCTTGTGTACTATCGTCTAGCAATCCAAGTTCAATGTTTTTATCTTCAACACGCAAACTCGAAACATTCAAGTAAGTAGTATCACCATTTACTTGTAAGTTGCCTTCTACTTCAAAGTTACCAGTAACTCTAGCATCGCCTTCAACATCAAAGTCTACTGATGGTGCATCTGTAAAAATACCTACACGTTTTTCCGACGAATCTACATAAAATGCATTATCAAAAGCATTACCTCTACGTGTTCTAATAGCAAAGTCTCTATCTGAACGCTGAGTTTCTAATGCTGTTACAAGTCCTTCTGTAACTTTTAGTACAACATACTCTGTATCCGAAACACCAACTGATAAACCAGCAGCATTTTTAATTTTTAAACTGCCGCTTGTTTGTGTATTACGGTCTGTTTTCATAAAGTTATCAGACGTAAACGCTTCGAGTGTGTTATCATCAATTAGAGAGCTTGTACTTTCAGCAGTACCTCTAAATCTAAAGTCGGTACTAACTGGATTCAAACCAACTTTAATAAGTTGTCTCTTTGGATTTCTGTTATCATCCGGATCTACAGGAAACCCTGTAATGTTTACTTTTGGTCTAAATTGTGTTCTTGAAACAATAGCTGTGAGTGTGCCGTTTACATACATATAAAGTACAGTTTGGTCTTGTCCGTTTTCGTCAAGTACTGTAAATGCTTCAAAACCTGTTTTACCTTGAGCTGCGGTATATTGCGGACCTACTAGTACAATGTCTTCGCCGTCAAAGAAATACAGTTTGTTGTTTAAACTATCAATCCATAAGTCGCCTGCTACCAAATTAGGTTGTGTTTGTCCAATTACTGCACCGGAAGCAGCACGGAAAGTTTCACCTGTGTAAATTTTTAGTCTTTCTTCAGCAGTATCATACCAAAGCTGTCCAACTAACGGAGCACTAGGAGCACTTGTTTTAGCAAAGTTTTCCATTAGTTTGATAAAGTTTTCGTTTAAAAACTCGCCAAATCCTTTATAGTTTCTGCCAACAAGTGTAATATCAGTAGATGTATTATCTATCTGCCCATCTACTAGATCTACTAGTAATTCACCGTTTGTTTTGTTTAGTTTATAGCTCATTATTATTCTCTTCCGGTATAGATAATATAGTTCATTGTTACAGTAGGAGGCATAATATTAAATGGCTGACCTACTGTGTTGCTACTAATAATGTTACCACTGTTTGGTAGCTTTTGCCCTTGTTCTGTTGCAGTAGGTGCATCTACAAGACTTACTGCATCATCTTCAGTTGGGTCAATTCTATCCTGTACTGCATAGAACTGGTTGTTGTCTGCATCTTTTAGACTGTGTTGGTGTTCAGGCAAATTAGTAACGTCGATAATTTTTGTTTCGCTACCATCTAGCGCACCAATAACATCTGCTGAACCTGCTGTTACAATATCTGCACTTGTGCCTCCAATATTATCAGCACCTAAAGGCAAACGTCCTCTCATGTCAGGAACTTTAAAGAAGCCCGGAGTTACCTGAGACTCTGGACCAAATTTAAATCTAATTGCAGAGAACAGTTCTTGGTAGTCTTCACGGCTTACTTCTTGTCCGTTACATAATAACCAACCATCTGGTGCATCGTCGCCGCCATAAGGTAATATAACACCCGGTGGGTTAGTAGGAATAGTTTTTAATAAATTTTCTTTAGTAACCTTTTTAATACCAGGAGCGTTACCTGAAATTTGGTTAACTAGCAATTCATCGCTGTTTAATACTTCAGTAATTGCAGGTTTTTGTGCAATGAACTGGTTTGAAATTTCTGTACGGAATTTCTTTTGTAGAGGTTGTTCGCCAGTTGGTAACGGATCGCCGTTTGCATCAACACCGTTGTTAAAATTAGGATCTTGGAACTGACCATCAAATTCTACAGGCACTAGTGTAGTTACATCGCCTTCCATGATAAACGTAGTACGCGAAGTAAGTTTATCTGATTCTGTTGAACGTCCTGTAATTGTACCACTTACGTTACCAACTAAGTTTCCTGTAAACGTAGTAGCATACATATTTCTAAATTTTACAGTATTAGATCCAATATCTCTAATATTGTTATCGTCTGGTACAATATTAGTAGTAGTTAACAAATCTAAAAGTTTTGTTTCTCCGCCAACATTTAAACTTTGTCTAATTCCTGCTCCGCCTCTAACTTGTAGCGCACCGTTATTAATTGTTGAACTGTCTGTAGTATCATTAACAATTACACTTCCGCTAGACTGAATGTTGCCTACAACATCAAGTGCTTCGTCCGGAGCTTCTGTGTTTATACCTACACGCAAGTTTGAGTCAACACGTACAACTGTTCTAGTAATATTTTCATTACGAACACGCAAGTCAATATTTGAACCGCCAACGTTATGTTGAATAATACCAGCCTGTCCTTCAACACCTACTGTTAACTCTCCGTTAATACCGTAGTTGATACCCTGGTTGTTTTGTACGTTAATTGGAAAGTTCGTTGTACTAGTTGTATTACCTCTTAGGAAATCACCAGCACCAATAACTTCGTTGTTAACAATTAGGTTTTCTGCTTTTTCCGCAGTACCAAAGAATTTAAAGTTACTAAGTCCGTCTGAATCAGTATCTCTGTTAATCAAGTTAATGCCTGGATTGACTTGAGCAAATCCGGCAATAGTTGTTTTTGGAATAAATGCATTGTCGCTACCATTAACAATAGCAACTGTTGTGCCTGCAACTTCTACACGCAGAACTGTGTATAGCTCGTTGTCTTGTCCTACAATCTGGTCGGCTCTTGCGCCTGTTGCAAGACCTTCTGAAAAACTAGGTCCTACTAGGATCCAACCACCACCTGTGAATAGATATAACTGCTGGTTATCTGTATCAACCCACAAATCACCAGTTTGTGCAAGTGCAGGTGTGTTAATAGATTTTGTAATTCCGCTTGCCGGAACCCAGTTAGTACCGTTGTAAACTTTTAGACTTTCTTGTCCCAAAGTATTGTCGTACCACATCTGTCCTTCAACTGGATTGCTAGGCTCTGTAGTTGATGCAAAATTTTCTAGCAAGTGCAAGAAGTTTTCTGCAATAGTAGCACCGTATGCTGTTGTATTACGTCCAGGAAGTCCTAATGATGTTTGACGGTTAATAGTACCGTCTTCAACAGTAATTGTTCCTTTGTTTGCAGAGTCTGTAAAAGTAATTGTATATGACATTTATTACCCCTCGTTAAATCCAGTTAAACTCTGCACCCTTACAGTATAATCAATTTGTATTAGTCTGTTCAACGACTTTTGTATTGGGTGGAAAATAACGTGTGTTAACAGTCTGCCTGTTCCGTCTGGGCTGTATGCTCGTAATCCTAACTCGTCAAATACATAAAGACTATCAGTACCAGTATCAGTATCAAACGCTTCTTGTCCGCTTGGTTCGCCGTAATCTAGTAGACAGGTTACTAAGATGTCGGTGTAGTTAGTACCGCTAATATGCCTTGTTTCAATCTTGTTTCTTGCAGGATCAACATTGTTAACACTTCTATCATCTACAACTTTAGTAAATGTTTGGTTATACAAACTTGCATTGGTTCCTGTTGAGTTAGGTGTAAGGTATGTAATAATACCAGTAGGGTCAACACTAGTTCCGCCGTTGCCAAAATTCATTTCATGAATCCAACCTTGTCCTGCATTACTCAAACTTTCAGCAAGTGCTATACTCATGTTTTCATAATGAATAGCATTGCGTTTGTTAATTAGAACTTCGCCAGATTCGGGGTCATGAATTTTAATGTGACCTTCTAGTAATATTCCTTGTTTATCGTTAAATGTATCAGCCATTTTTATTTCCTGTCAATGTATTTATCGCGGTAGATCAATACTCTTTCCACGCAAGAATGTTGCCACTTCTGTACCGGATATTCCGAGTGGTTTTGTTGCTCCTGTTGTCGGATCTGTTACTTCGTTCCAAATTTCGCCTCGACGTCTTATTATAGTTAGCTTAGTATTAGGCTCTGGCGGATTAGTTAGGCGCACATATGCTCCAACATTTTTGTTTACAGCATATTCTGCTTCTAACCAAATATCTCCTGCAGGACTAAATTGACCTTTAGTTACGTCATACACGTTTAAAGGATTCTTTCTCAGACGTCTACCGTTTGCAAAGATTTCAATATCTTGTGCTTCCCAATATTCTTCAGGAATGCCGCCTTCTTCGTACGGTGCTTTATACCATCCTGTTTCAGTAGTTGCATTCCAACCTGCTGCACTAATTGGATTTGGTTGCGGTGCAAACGGTAATAGTACCTGTACGTAAGGCAATGCTTTAGTTGCAACATAACTAGTTGCAGGTCTAAGCAATGGCACTGTTTCTACATCGTTATAAATTACTAAGTCGTATGCGCCAACTGGCATAGCAACTGTAGTAAATGTAAACTGTGTTTCGCTTACATATGTTGTTTGTAGTTCTTGTACATTACCATTTTCGTCTTGCATTAACGCTTTTACTGTAGGTCTAAAGCCACTGCCATTTACTGTTGCAACTTGTCCTCCTAGAGGAAATACAGTATTGTTGTTAAAGTTATAAGCAATGCCGTCAAATGTAATTGAAGGATCAGTATCATACTTTGTTGTTAAATCAACATAGTTTCCAGCAAATACAACAACTTGCTCTTCTGAATCTTTATAAGGCAAAGTAGTATCAATGCTTTGGTTTACAAGTTCAGATCCTACAGGATGCACTTCAGGAATACCTGTTCCAGCAGTACCTCGACGTAGTTGTTTTAGAACATTGCCTTCTTTACGTAGATATTCGATACGCTCTTTATTAATAAACACAATACCTGGACGATTAGTTGATGGTTCAGGTAAGTTTCCATTTTCTTTTTCAACCAGTGTAATTGTTCTATCATACCAGTTTAATGGTTCTGCTAGTTCGTAGTATCCATCTCTATCAAGACGTTTATAAACATTTCTATTGAGAATGTCTTTAAACTGTCTCCAACCAAATTTAACACTTACTGGCGGGTTCGAGAAGTGTAAAATATCAATAACATCGTTCTCATACAACGGAGTAACAAACTTGATTGTTTTTCTGTTTTCTAATAGAACATAATCAGCAGTTGGTGTTAGCCATCTTCCGTTTAGATTAACCCAAACATAATCGACACCAAGTGCTTCTTGTCTTAGAGTTATCATACCATTTGTTAATAGTCTATATTCTACATAGCCTTCAGAGCCTACTGTCATTTCTGTACGCTCAATAACATCATAATTTTGTCTGTCAATTCCTTGACTGTCATGATTTGTAAACTGATACACTCTAATAGTTGAATTTTCTGCAGGTGCTTCGTCAAAGTATAGTACCGCTGGAGTACTATCGCCACCGGAAGTATCTACCCATTCATTATTAGAATCGTAGTAACCAAATCTATATTCACCACTTGTAATAATGTGTACTTTTAACTCATCGCCTTCTACTGCAACACCTCTGTTTAGGATAACAGTACTTCCTGGCTGAGCATCTGGAGTAATTGCCGGGTTAAATGATCCAGCACCTTCATAAGTCCATTCTTGTAAGAATTCTAATTTTCTTCCATTTAGGAATACTTCAATTTCTCGACCTTCTACAGTTCCTACAGGAACTTGCCACACTTTTAATCTAAACTGTGTCTGACCATCTGCAACTGTAAATTGTTCACTGTATCCTGCATTTAATACTTTGTTGTCTACCATAACAATAGTATGGTACGCAACTGGATCTTGCTGTAGAGGAACTCTATTTAAAGTATATGCAATAGTGCTACCGTCTGCTTCAATTTCTTCAATAGAAACTTTACTAAAGGATTCAATTGCACTATCAAATATTGCAAATTGTATCAATTTATCAGCAATCGGTGCAGTTACAAATCTAATAACGCATCTGCCAGATTCTGCATATGTATCATCAGACTCTAGTAATTCAAATGGAATTTCTTCACCATTAACAGTTACATATGCATGAGCAGTTTCGGTGTAGTTTACATTAGTTAAAAACTCCTGTGTACTACCGTCTGTAGTAAACTCGTCATAGTCGAGTATATTATTACCGCTAACACCCATACTGATTATAACGATATTATCTCCTACACTTGGTGCAGCATAGAAAGTAATTTCATTAGTGTTGTAATCTATTTTATAGTCTGTGCCACTAACAATAGAACCATTGATTTTTACAATAACACTTTCAAAACTGTAAGGACGTTGTCTTAGATTATATGTTTTAGTTGTACCATTGCCAGTAAACTGTGTAGTTTGTATTAAACTACTTCCGCCAACTGGTCTTTCGTAAACTGTAATATCTAGAGTATCTAATAGTTGTCCCGGAACAACTTCTTCTGGTCCTTTAGAAGTTGTTTCTGTAACAAACCCATCACCGTCAATATTAATTTCATCAGCATTAATACCTTTAGCAGTAGTATATGCTAGGTCGCCGCCGCTAATATCAGTATCATAACTCTCAGAATCAATTAGTCTCGATCCGTCTGATGTAGATTTAATAATTTTAATAACTTGTGACGGAGGATTGTCAGCACCATCTGTATTATTTTCTAAGAATGTTCTGTAACCGTTTTCGTTTTCAATAGTAAATGTATCAGTAACACCGTCACCTACTAGAGTTTCTAAGAAAGCATTTTTGTTATCTACGCTAGATGTTCCGTCCCATGCTTCGTCATCTACTCTAATACCGTTAATGTATACGTTGTACTTGACACCGCTTTCTAATGGTTTAGAAAGATTGAATACTAGGGTCGATCCGTCAGTTTCGAATACTTCTTCTTCAAACGTATCATCGTAAACGTCCCATTGTCCATCGTACCAGTTACCTGTATCCCAACCTGGAGGTGATCCAAACTCAAAACTTTTAACTTCAACACCGCCGTAGTCAACGCCGTCCATTAATTGTGCAACATCTTTACCAATTTGTCCACTTGTTGGATCGTAGAACAAGTTAATTCTGTCCTGTGCTTGTAGTAAATTAATAGACTTTTTATAGTTAACTTGTACTGATAATCCATTGTTAGGCGGATCTACAAAACTAATTTTACCATAGTACAGTAAAGTATTAGGATCGTAAATATTTTCATAATCGTATTCGCTATTCAATACTAGTTCGCCATTAACAAGGACTTCAACAGCAGTGGTTCTCATGTCCATTGGCCATTTTAATACATACTCAGTCTGCGAACCGTTAGCAGTAAATGTTTCTTCTTCGTTCAGCTGTGTAATAAAGAACTTACCAGATACTCTATCAAATTTGATAATAGTATGCATGTTTCTTACTTTACTTTCGCCTAATACCGCAGTAAGTTTAGCTTCTCTGCCGTTTTCGTTTAATGTGCCATTAATTGTAATTTCTGGAGTAACAAGATAATCGCTACCTTGATCAGTAACAACTACACTAGAAATTTTTCCACCTGGTCCTAAACTTGCTTCGGCCTTTGCATTTCCTTCAATTTCAATAGTTGGTGCAAAAGTATAACCTTCTCCTGCATCACTGATTTCAATTCTAATAACTTTATATGCAGCATTATCTAACCAGAACTTTTCAGGATAAGATACAAATCTATCGCCTTGTCCTGTCAGTACTCCGTTAATTAGACGTATGTTATTTGTTTCAATGCTTTGTGTAACATTATCATATTTTGGAGGACTGTCAAAGTCAGTAACTATACTAGAACTGTTTTCTACAGTATCATATGTTGACAAGTATTCTCTAATAGAAGATTTATAAGGTTTAACTTCTTGAATGTAATCTTCGTAACTTTCTAGACTATCATTTTTAAATGTAACTTTTTGTTCAAGCTCACCTACATTGTGTCTTGCTTTAACAAAACTAGTTTTAAATGCCCAGTCTACATAACCTTGTTCTGCAAATACATAACGCAGACTTGCAAAGAACAACTTGTTATATTCGTCAGCAAGATCATCTACAAGAATATCTTCTTTTAATGCTTGCATTATAATTCTAATTTCTTCTATAGGCTGACTATCAAAGAACTGTGTATCAAATGTTTGAGTGTCAAATCCTACTCTGCTATCTTGTAGATTATACAAGTTTTCTGTAAATTGTACAGTACCGTTTTGTCTACCAATAGTTTTATAGTTAATTGTATAATCAGTAGTATCCTGGCTGTCAATTTTTTCAAGTAGCAACCATCCTTCGCCGCCAACATTTAGAATTTTTACAATGTCGCCAAATTTATCGTCAAGGCTTTCTAACTCATAACTTTGAGTTATAACATGATCAATTTCTGTAAATGTATTATAACCTTCTGCATACCAGTCAGTATATGTCCAATATTTTGTTACATCGTATGCTTGGCTGTTAATTCTTAGCCAACCGCCAGTTGCATCGTTTCTGTTATACAATGCCCACTTACCTCTAATCTGACTGTCAGCAGTTACTAGGGCAGCAAATGGACGTACAATTATAGATGTATTACTAGAATAGTTATTTCCTGATTCAATTACTTCTGCAGAAGTAATTCTACCTAGCTCATCAATTGTAAATTCAAACTCTGCACCGAATCCTGTACCTTCAATTGTATACGACGGTGCAACTCTATAGCCGCGGCCACCGTCTTCAATTGTTAATCTAACAATTTTACCGTTTTCAACTACAGGAGTTATACTTGCTGTTGCAGCACGAGCAACACCAATAAAGTCTAGATCAATTTCTGTATCTACGACAACATCAAACAAACCTGTAGTTTGACTTGGAGCTGGATCATTATCAAGCAGTTTTGTAATGTTCTTTTCTTCTTCAATTAAATTGTCTATTAGAACATTGTTAACTCTTTCGAATACTTGTTTTAGTGCTTCAGTTCTGTTAATAAACCATCCTTGGCGTGGTTTGTTTAGGATACCATATCTTTCTTTAGGTGAAAGTCTAGTATCAGGCACAGGTCTTGACTGAGCATCGTATCCAACTAAACTATCAATCCATTTAGTTTCGATCTCTGCATAAGGCTTGCTTGAGCCAAGTCCTTCTGTTAAAATTTGATACTGGTTATGAATATTGCTTCCAGGCTCGCTGTATGTCCAGTATTGTATATTCATTACAATATCTTTATTGTTTATCAATTCTTTACAGTTATGGACTGATATTTCGCCGTTGCCGTAGAAAGATACAAATCTGTAGCCAGCTGCATCCGGATCTTCTATTAATGATTTAATAGTTTGTACACTGATACTTCTATTTTCAACTGCTGGTATATTTGTTTTATCTTTAACCCAGAAGTAATATAACTTTTTAAAGTTTTGTGCAATTTCGTCATAAACACGCTTTTCAACATAAGCTGTATTACCATATAAAGATTTACCAGTAATACCATTACGCTCACCTTCTGGTTGATCAGAAATGTTATCCCACTGTTCAGGCAGTACTTTACTTTCTACCCACTCGTAAACATCAATTGACGCTCCGGGTGCAAGTCTATTCACGTTGTTAGTTTTGTAAATTATGTTACCTTGTTTAGTGTCATAGAATTTTGCAGTTTTTAAATCCCACCAAACTTGGCCAACTTGTTGCTCTCCCCAATTAGTCAACTCATTTATTCTTACATTTTTACTAGTGCCGCTGTTGTAGATCGCCGGATCAAACATTGTTTTATAACGAATTTCTTGATCTGCAGGGCCTGCAATTTTTCCTTGATCAACTGCAATGTAATCTAGATTTTCTACTACAACATTCTTTTCTTTATCGTAAAGCATTACACGTTTAATTTTAGAAACATCAACTGGCATCTGAGGCTGTCTATAAATTGACCATACAGGGTTAGTTATATCTCTTCTATAGTCTAGTACTAGTCCTTCTTTACCGTCAGTGTTTGCATACTTAGGCAATGACATGTAAATGTGATTACCTTTAGCAGTAATGTTTCTACCAAAGAATTTTGCTTTGCTATCATTAAAGTCTAGCGTTTGTCCAAATACTAGTGTTTCGTTAATTCTTTCATAAACATAAACAACACCGTTATTTGCAATTTCATTTTTAAATGTTGTAAATCCATTATCAAATGTTGTTCTTTCTACAATTTCACTATCAGTATCTAGAATATATTGTTGTCCCGAAACAGTTGATCCAGGATACAATCTATCTCTATAACCGTCAAACATTGTAATATCATCGCTATTAGCATTAAATGCACTAGCAAATAATGTATTACCGTCAAAATCTAGTTCGCCGCCAAAGTATTCTCCTCTTACAGGAGCAGTGCTTACTAGTGTCTGCGATAGTTCAAAAGTTCCGTTAACTTGTTTGTAGATATAAATTGTTCCAGATTCTTCTATAGTAGTATCACCATTAGGTGCACCGACTGCAATTAATTTTCCGTCTTGGCTAATACTAATGCTATTACCAAATTCACTGTTTACATCATCAGCAAGAATTTCTTGAGACTTTTGATAGTTGTCATTTTGATTTCTATAAACAATTACTCTATTTGGTTCTCCGTCGTATCTTGCAACTACTACTAAAACTTCTCCGTTATCTGTTACATCAAATTCTTGTCCAAATTCTACAAGGTTATCCATAGATATTTGTAGAGAGCTATCATTTCCTGCAACATATTGAGTATCGTTTGGAACGTAGCCTAGGAAATCAACACTTCTAATACTATCGCTAGTTGACACATCCCAGTCTAAAATGTTAAACTGCGCACTAGGGTCATTTGGATTAGCTGTGTTACCTTGGATGTTAGTTTTTGCTGTATAGAACTCGCCATCTAAGAAAACAATATCTCCTACATAGTAATTTCTTTCAGGAGCAAATTCACCTTTGAATCTCTTGTCTTTTGCAAGTTCCCAGTTATATTCAACGCCTTCTTCATCTGTACCGTTGTTTACAAAATAAATTCTACCAGGATTGCTTGAAGTACCGTTTCCTCTACAACTTATAAATGCTTTGTACAAGTCATTGCGTTTTGACATTTTAATTTTGCTGCCGAGGCCAAGACCTTCAATTGCATCAGGTACAACAAACGTTCCAACACTTGTAAATGTACTAATGTTTTCTCTTGCAAACACCGTAAACATACCATAGTTAGACAAGTTGTTGCTTGCACCGTTGCCATCTGCAGGAATTCTATAAACTTCTCTCCAGTCAAAGTTAATCTGATCTGGTATATTTGGATCTGTAGGCAAACCTAAAATTTCAAAGTCTTTATAGATAACATATTCTGCATCTGTAATTGTATCATTTGCTGGAACATTTTCAATAAATGCAGGTAGTTGGAATACACAAAGTTTACCAATTCCTAAAGCATCTTGTCCTAGAGAAGTGGCTTTAATATCGCCTAATGTTCTAGTTACAGAATATACTGTGCCAGGATCTGAAGGATCACCTAAGAATTCAATGTCTGCACTAGCACCGTGATTAGTTCCTAATGACCAGTCGCCTACTTTGTTGCTTACAAAGATAGTTGCGTTAATACCGTTTCGTTGATAAAATTCAACTTTTGCTGTTGCACCAGTAACTCTATCTCTAACAAACTGTCCTATTCTAGGCTCATAAGGTCTACCAAAGTCGTCAGTGTTTTCTAATTCAAAATCAATGTATCCGTCCCAAAGGCCAACTAATGTATGATTTTTGTTTACTGTAAACTGTGTAAGTCCTGTCGGAGTAATGTCTACAAAAGAACCGTCAATGTAGCTAGGCAATCTATATACTTCAACACCGATAGTATCACCTATTTCAATTTTGTCAGTTAAAGACTTAGGTGCTCTCATTACAAATAGGTCACTTACAATAGGATCTAATTCTCCGTAAGCACCTGGAGAACCTTGATATGTTAATGTTCTAATATAAGAATGTTGACTATTTTCTCCGCTAAAGATGTCGTCATTTTTATAATCTATTACGTTTCCGCCAGCAGCACCCGGATCTGCTTTACCAAAAGGTATAACATTATAAACTGCAAGTGCTCTACCTTCGTCATCAATAGTATTAGTAACTGTATATTCTTCGTTAGTGTTAAACCACCAGTAACCACCTAACACATCACTAGTGTCAACTTCTTCTTCAACAGGTGCAACACGCTGGAACTCTCCTACAAATTCTCCTGTTTCTAAGAATAGTGATCCTGATACAGGCCATTTACCTACAGACCCTTTTACATAAATTGTAGTTCTACCTTCATCAGTATAAGTGTATGCAACATATCCACTTGCACCTATTGTGTCTACTTGTAGATCTAAACCAGGAACAGTACTTACACTATTAACATAAAGAACAGCATCAACTTTTTCAACTACAGTAAGTCCGCTTTCTAGATATTCTTCGTTAATAGCAGTATATGCACCATCAAACGGTTGTCTTGGAGTATCTGGTGCTTCTTGGTTAGCACTAGTTGTTAGGTACCAATCTAAGAAAACTTCATCTCCTTTGCCGGTAGCAACATATGCATCTGCAGGTGCTCTAACTAGTATATGATCTGTAGGATCATCTTGGTTAGTAAACGGATAGTTTCCTACTAACAAACTGTTAAACTCAATTTCACCTTGTGTAATATTATTATCTTGTAATACTTCAATTATTGATCCAAAGCTGCCAAACGGCTGACTTGCCCTAGCACCTTCAATATCTACTAGAGCTTGCCATAGGCTGTCACTGTATTTGACTATTTCGTCATTTTCATAATCAGCTGTCGGATCGTAGTTTCCTCTAAATTTAGTTTTTACATTAGATGCATCCGGAGATCCTGCAATAATAAACTTACCATCCGAACTTATAGCAACACCTTCGCCAAATGCAATTCCGCCATCTGACAAGTTTTCAGGTGGTTCAATAATTTGTGTAAACTGGAAGTTTTGGTTATTACCACCTCTAGTATACATGAATATTTTTCCGTTGCCGTCGGCAGTAGGCGAAGCCAATGCCATTGTAACGTTTCTGCCGTCAATTGCAAGAGTTTGACCAAAATTATTGTTAACTCCTGTATCTTCTGCAGGTATTTTTTGTAGTAAACTATATGCCTGTGAATTCTTTAATACTTTCCAAGAACCATTTTCATCTTCATCTACCCAAATAAGTGTATTTCTATCAATACCTTTTTGTGCAAGTTGATTAGCTGCTTTGTAGTCAGCTACCCTAACTGGAATAAATTTAGTTATTGATCCATCACATGAAGGTATATCTTCAATTACATCTGTCGTTTCAATAATAACTTTGTTTAAAGTTACATCTAGAACTTTATAGAAACCTTCAACTGGCTCAGTGCTTTGTATTGAAATAGGATATGTACTGTCAACTGTTGCTCTATCTGTAACAATTAGATCGTAAAGACCAATTACGTCTCCGCTGCTTATATCGTCAGGTGCATTATTCAATGTAACAACAAATTGGTTTTTGTTTTCGGCACCAATACTAATTGCTTGTGCGTTGCCTTCCACTGACAACACTTGCCATTTAGTACTCTTATGTTGTAGTACATTCCATGATTGTTTTTCTGTACTAATCCAAACATATGCATTTGCTTTAATACTGCCAAACGGTTGGTCTAAAATATCGTAGTAATCACCTAGTGCTTTTGAAACATCATCTAAATGAACATATCCCGCAGTTTTAGTGTATTGAGGTAATAGTTCAGTTTTAGGCAATATGTCGCTATTGTAATTAGACGGCTTTTTAAATACTTCAAAGTCTTTAATTCTATATGTTAAATCAGTTTCTAAAGTGTCTTCGTTAGTAAGAAGTATTGGCTGAGGTTCTGCTCTATATTTTGACTCGTCTAATTCAAGCTCAATTTCATCAAAGCCTTCACTTGCACCGTACTGACCTTGTTTAATTGCCCATTCTTCATAAAAGTCAAGACTCTCTTTATCAGCACTGCTCAGTACATCAAACAATTTATCAAGACTATTTCTAGTACCTTTGTCTTGAATCATTCCTTGATAAAACTTGTACTGACTAACTTCATCGTTAATAATATTTTCTAGATACTGTCTCTTTTGATAGCCAATTAAATGTTGTGCTAGTGCTTGTTGTTCTATGTCAAAGTTATCAGTATCTAAACTGTAAAAATCAGTAAACTGGTTTACTTTATATTCAAAGTTTGTTGTCATAGAAGATTCAGGCTTTTCAGACAAACGTGTCCATTGGGAATCATCAAAGTTTGCTGATCCTAATATTTTTTCTTTTGCACTATAATAGAATTCTTTATGTTTAACTAATGCACCGATATCATAATCTGTCCACTGTTGCCATTCAGTTATTTTAGCTTCATTGTAAATAAATCCAGGAATGTTTAAACTTCCATCCCAGTCAGAAGTTCTGTAACCTAAAACTTTAATTCTTTCTTGTCTGTAACCTGTACTTGGCTGATAAATTACATCGCCAAATACACTGAAATTATCTACTAAAATAATATGTTCTTTTTGTACAACAGGAAGTTTAACTGAATAAACTCCGTCTAAGGTGCTCTTAGGCTGTACTTGTAACTTATTAGGATTTGTTCTATTGATTCTAGTAAATTCGTCTGTAAGTTTTGTACCGTCTGCTTTTAATAGACTATATCCATAGAAGTTATCAAAGATATTGTCAACAATGCTGTATTCGGTTTCAAAGTTAATTTCGTCAGCAACAGGACTCATTGCTATAATAGCGCCTTGTGCCCAGTTCTGAGTACTCCAGAACATAAACTCTCTGCAACTATTTTTCCAATCTGAAACAGTTTCAGCTTCGCCGTCAAAGTATTCAAATTTAAATCCTTCAGATTCTAAATAGCTTTGATAGCCTAGCATAAAGTCTACAACATCTTGTACTGTGCGTAGTACTGTACCGTATGGAAGTAGTTCAACGTTTCTTGTGTCAAACTGATCTCTAAAGTACGCATTAGCTCCGCCAGTTAACGGTAGCTGAGGAATTTTTACATACTTAGTAGCATCAAAGTTAGCCGAAGATGTATGTGTTTCTTTTACTTTAAAGAAGCTACCTTGATACTGTACATTTTTACCTTCGATGTAAGTTTGTAGGGGTTCCCACTCGGTGTAAGGTTCGCTAATTCCGCCTACGTTTACAAAGACATCTTTTGACGTAGGAAGTGCTTTATGATATTTAAATGCAGGTGCTTCTGTGTTATAACCTCTAACTACAAATCCGTTTGTTTCTTTTTGAACAATAACACCACTATAGCTTACTAGTTTTAGTGCATTACTAGTGTTTAGGAAAATATTGTAATTTTCTTCTGGTACAAATACATTTCCTTTGTTTAAAGGAGTTCTGCTATCAAGTATAAGTTTAAATTTAGACTTATCAGTAAATCCGCCTAGTTTAAATGCAAGACAGTTTTTAATACTCTTGAGCCTATTATTATACTTTTTAAATGACGAAGTAATATTACTTGCCATATAATCTGCAACATAGTTTACTAATCCGCTTGTAAGTACTTCAGAAGAATCTTTTGATGTATTAGGGAATATAAGATCTGACAAAGTTATATGATCTTGTGTAGGAGTGTATATTAGCTGTCCTAGTATATTTCTCTGTTGTCTTGATCTGTCAAAACCAGCAGACAGTAAAGAAGATGCGTTGTTTATAGCCCAGCTAGTTAGAATTGCAAATGGAAACTCTGAACTTCTTCTCCATGCACTTTCAACAGGAGCATTATCGCCAAAACTAAATGACGAGTCGATTCCTGTGCTGTCGTAACTTACAGGCAAGTTTGCATTTGACGGGCTTAGTAAGTTTCCTTCTGCATCTACAGGAAGATACTGATATAAGCCAGGTCTTGCATATTTTTTATTAATTACAAATGGTTTGTTAGGCTCTCTGATGATTCCTTTTTCAATATCTTCCCAAAGCAATCTATTTTCAGAAGTGTATGGTGCAGGACCATATTGCTCATTCCACCAAGTTGGTTTAATTGTAAATCCTAACATTTCCCAAGGGTGTGTATGAGGACGATCTGTATCATACATATTAATGTACACGCCTCTCCACCAACCTGGCAAACTTTGTCCATTTGGTCCTCTCATATTTTTATAGTTAAAACTAAATGAGTCTAATCTATTAAAATACTTGTGTTCTGTGTAATCTTCATCAACTAAAGTAAGCCACTGGACAAAATCAGTAATCATAGGAGCATAGATTTCTTGTCTAGAAAACCCAGTATCTCTATAATTACCGCTAATGTAATTATTAATATCTAATACATTTGGATTGTATTCTACTTTAATATTATTAAAAATTCTACGCTCTAGTTCAATAATTAGATCATCTCTAAAATCTTGGTATGCTCTAATAATACTACCGTCATGTCCTTGTATCATTAACGGTGAAGTAGGATACGTATCGTCATTGTAAATAACCGGTTCGTAAAGCGGGTACAATCCTAGTTTAGTAGGTGTTGCCGGAATGTAAGAACCGTTTGTTGTTTCGTATTCGTTAATCTCAATGACGTCATTAAATTCTTTAGTTGCTGTAATTTGCAAGTAACCTTCGTCATTGAATATGTAATCTTTTTTGTGAACTAGCTGAACATCATTAATGTAAACTGTAACAGCTCTAGTATTAATGTTGTTCAATGTAAAAGGTGTATTTAATGCAAAGAATTGTGCATCTGCATCTTCAACAATGATTCTAGTTGTAACACTTGGACCGTGTGCAATCATGTCGCTGAAATAAAACGGCATGTTGTTTGTTTTATCTTTATTAATTTCTTTTAGAATTACATCAACGTGCTGTTTTACAGGACCTTCGAAACCTAGTGTTTCAGCAGTCTCTAAAAATAATCTTTTAAACTTACTGTATTCTTTTCTTGCATATCTTAGAGAATTAACTATATTACTTTCTTTGTCTAGCAATCCAAACATTGCTAAATTCAAAGGAGCACTATTTTTAATAAACTTTCTGCCGTAACGACTTTGATTTGGTATATCTCTCAAGTTACTAGGACCTGGGAAGATACCTTCATATCCTGGAACATTTTCAGTAATTGTAGAAACATGCTCTGTTACTTCACCTAGTGTGAATGAAGAAACATTTTCGTTTAGAGGGTTACGCTCTAAGTTATGTGCAATTTCATAAAAACCATTAGCATTTTTAGGTGTGCTTGATTTTGTTTTAATTACAATATTAGCATTTGCTGCAAGTGTTGTCAAGAAAGAAACTGATTTAATCTTATCAGCATTATCAACTAATTCATAGTCAACTCCTTCTGTTTGTATTCTGTCATTAACAAAAACTTTTACAGAAATATCACTGATTAAAGCAGATTTATCATAGCAATTTATTGGATATGTAATGCGTGTTCCATCGTTCACATAATTTAACACAACAGCTTGTTCTGACAAGCTGTCAGCTTTTTCATATCTTCCAATTACTCTGTACTGATTTCTATTATTAAACTTTCTTAGAAATCCGTTTTTAGAATTAATATTAAATGTAACATCGTTAACTTGATATTCGTAGACATCACTATTATAGTTAAAATCAAAAAGTATATCACCTACGTTATCGATACTTCTGTATGATAGCGGAAATCCTAGTACACTGTCGTTTGCTCCAGTACCTTCTTTATAACTAAAGATTTTAGTTCCTCTAAAGTTTGTAGCAGGGTATTGCACTAGATCAGAATAACTATAACCGTTAGCGTCAAACAAGTCAAACAACGGAGGTTGGTTTACTGAAGTTTTTTCTTGTGCTCGATTCCATGCAGTGCCATCATAGTACCATAAAGAACCTGCATATGCATCACCTTTTGTAACTAGGACGTTTTCATTAGGTGACGGTTCTGTATCTTCTGTCGGCACAAGTGTAATTTGTCCTTGTACTCCGCTACCTTTAAAGTTAATAAAATTAACTTCAAATATTTTACCGTTAACTAAAGGGTCGGTATCTGCCAAGAACATAACTCTCATGCCTTGACTCAATTGAACACTGTCTATATTGTATCCTAAACTACCTTCAATTGTACTAAATGCATCAGTTGTATAATCGTCAATTAGATCAATAACTTGTTTAGACTTTGTACCAAAGTTATATAGTTTTATGCCAGATTCAAATTCAATAATAGGTCTGTTTGCACGTTGTGATTGGTCAACTTGTGCATCCGACTTATTAATAGACGATGCTAGTTCTATTACATCTTTATGGAACCAACGATTGTATCTTGACCAAAAGTTACCATCCGGGCTTGCTCTGTTAATTGTAATATAATCTTTATCTCTTGGATAACCTGTTGCAGTACCAAAAGGTAATCTATCAAAACCTTCCTCATTGTCAAATGGTACGACCAAGTCAATACCTACCGGGAATGAAACTTCTACATCAATATCTGATACTAGTTGTATTTCGTCTCCAACACCTTCAATATACCATTCAGAATTTGCATATTTTTCTGGTTTGACATCACCTTCAAATCTAACTTTTAAACCGTTAGTAAGACTCCATCCATCTCGTGTTTGATAGTATTTTTTACCAACAATTTCTGATTCTACATCAATAAATGTTGCTTCAGACTGATTGCCTACTTTAATTACGCCGCCAACATTAATATCGTTTTCTGCAACATAAAAAATCTCAGCAGGAGTATCAGGTCCTAGAGTAAGTTCAATAATACCTTGTTCAACGCCTTGAGCACTAATGTTTTGAGTAATTAAAAATTCTTCGTCTAATGTTCTTGCTGTTTTAAATGTTAACGGCAATCCTGGAGAATTAACTTCAAAAACATATGTTACACCCCTGTATAGTTTTAGTGCAGGATTGTTTGTTTGCCCGTCAGGCGTAAACACATACGAATAATCGCCTAGTGCTTCTCTAAGATCAACTTTATATGTAGAAGTAATTTCTTTGTCTTCACCTGGTATTATAACAGTTTGAGGACCGTTCGGTAACCAGTAGTACTCACGGAAGTTTGTAAACTTATCCCAATCAATGTGCGGATTCCAAGTATAAAATTCTTGAGCGTTATTTCGACTATGGTTGTTATTGATGCCGCCAAAGTTACCAATTTGATTAATATAGTCTCGGTAGTCAGCATAAAAATCAACATTGCCTAGTGTATCTTTTATAACACTTACAGGTTCAAGTTGATAATTTTCTCTATCAGCAGAAACATCGCCAATGTAGTTGTCATCTACAGAAAACGCTTTTGCTGTTTTTCTTCCAACAAATCCATTAATCTTTTCAGCAACGCCTGGTTGAATTAACTGATCTAACGTAGACTGTAAAAACTTTTGGTTTTTATCAGTTCTAAAATATTTAGGAAGATGATAAGAACTTGTTCTTTTCTCATTTCCACTTGCTGGTAATGGGAATTCATTCTGATCGTTATCGTGAGCCATTAGTAGCTATAACCTCCGTTGCTAGAACTGGAACTTCCGCTTATTCCATTTGTAATATCTTGTGCATCGCTAGACACTGTAGTACTTTGTACACCAACGTTTGCTGTTGTAGATTTTAGAACAACTTCGCCCTGCGCTTTTAATTTTGATGCTGTTAACGCATCTATAATATCAATGTTGTCAACTGTTGCACCGCTAATAAAAATCTCGTCAGCTTCTGCTTTTATTTCGTAAAGAGAACCGAATGCTTGACTTTCTTGTACTGGAACAATCACAAATGCTGAAATATCAGGAGATAGTTGAGTCATTACATAATTTGCTAACTCTGAGAAATAAAATGTTTCACCAAAGTCCCAATTTTCTAATGCAAAGAATTCAGTAATTGCTGTAATTACTCTTGCCTTTACATCATTGTCGTTGATGACTTTACCGGTGTTTTTTACAATTTTAAATCTTGCTTGCAAATCGTCATTAGCCTCGGAACCAAACAGTATTTTATACTTAACCGGATGATATATAATTTCATCTGTAAGTGATTTAATTTTGTTTAGATCATTTCCGTAGTCAATGTAAAGTTGATCGCTGCTTGGCGGCAACGGCTTAGTTCCTGCTTTTTGTGTTAGCCATAATCTAAATTCGTTGTCGTAGTTTTTAGTTAACAAGTACATATCGATAATATTACTTGCACTAGGATCAATTCTAGATTCTGCGCCAGCAGCATGAATGTATCTAAATTTAATTCCGTCTCTGCCTAATCTTGCTTTATAATCTGTAGTAAGATTTAGCTTTAATGTTGTTAGGTCTAAAACTTCAAAAATATCTTCGTCAATATAGTAGAAAACTTGTCCGTCTTTTTCATATTCACTAAACGGTCTAATGTTAGTTTTAGAATTTAGAACTATAATATCTTGGTTTTCGTTGTTGTAATAATTAAAATCTTCTACGCCATCTTCAGTAACGTATTTTTTAAATATGATATACTTTGAAGTTGAATTTACTGTTGGTGAAACAATTTCTTCAAACAAGTCAGCATCATCAACAATGCCATCTTCGTCATCGTCATAATAACTAACTTCTAGTTTTTTGCTATCAACATACCCTTCTGCATCTCTGTATGCATCAACAATTTCCCATTTAAAATCTTGTGTAAACGGATTTGGATCTGCTGTAGGATCTTTAGGATTAATATTTAAAACTGTAATTGTATCTTTAACAACCTTGCCAGTTTTATTGTCATAAATTTTATCATTAGAATCGTAATAGAATCTAATTTCGTTATCGCTTTCAAACACATAACGCATTGATCTGTAAGTTACTGAATATGACTCGCCGTTGTTTTCAAATAGTAATAACCAACTTGCATCAAGTTGTTGGTTGGTAGTATCACCAGTTTTACCTGTTGAAAATGCTTCGCCAATTGCTAAGTTATTTTCTGTTACTAGTTTCCATTGTGCTTCTACTTGATCAAAGCGCAAGCCAAATACTTTATATGCAAAAATTTGATCATACAATTGTTGTTTTACGCCTGCATCTAGATCGTTTGCAAGAGGTGGTTTAATTTCTGCAAGAATTGCTTCAGTTGGTATAACTTCGTTAACTAGTACTGCACCTAACCCGTCTTCTCTTTCTTCAAAACCTGTTCCGTTAATACTAATAATTTTAACCCATTTGTAGTATGTGTCGCCTACAACAGAAGCAGGACCATTTACTAGATTACCGTTTTTATCAAAATGGTTTGTACTAGTGTCAGGATCTAGAGGATTTTCTTTTTCAACATAACCTGGTGCAACAAATTTAATAAGTGTTCCTTCTTTTACTAGTCGTAGAATTGAGCTAGTAAAAGATCCTAATGTAGAAGGTATTCCATCTACGTTAGAAAAATACCCGCTAGTAAATTCTGTGTCCTTTGTAGTTTGTTGCCATTTAATATTCAAGTCTCTTGTAAGAATTCTTGGAAACTTGTCAAAGTAATAGTTTCTTACTTTTACATCTTGTAGTATAGGTATAATAGTATTTTCGACTGCGCCTTCTACATCAGTTCTTGTAGTAAAAGTAAAACTTTTTACTTTATCTTGATATTCTTTATAAACAACACCGTCATTACCGTATAGTGTTGTTTGGCTGTATTTGCCTGTTGCATCAATTAAATCAAAGTATCTACTAATTCCGCTTGATGTTCTATTAACAGATTTAGTTTTGATAATTTGTTGATTAATACCTAGAGGTGCTACTTGATAATCTTCACCTGTAATCATTCTATTCTGAGTGTAGAATGTTGACGGTGCTTTTGATTTAATACTAGAAGTAGTTTCACTAATTGCACTATTGTCTACGGTATATTTTAAACTGTATACAATAGTAATTTTTTCTTCTCTACCTTTCTTTGAAAGATAAGGAATATTTACTGTAATATTTCTAAAGTCTTTAGGTCTTACAGTTACTCTCTGATTTAGTCCTGTTCTAAAATAAACTCTAAAGTTTCCTTTAGGAAGATTTCCAAACACACCGTCGCTAAAGATTAAACTAATTCTATCATCAACTCTAGTTAATACACTATAAATGTCTCTAACATTTTTTTGAACAGAATTATAAATGATGTTGTTTCCTTCTAGAGAATCAACTTTAGTCCATAATTTCTTTTCATTTCCTACGCTGTCAAGGTCGTAAAGCCAAACATCTGTGTTATTAATGTTTGGTGTTTCAATTGCAACAGTTTGATTGCTGCTTGGATTACTAACTGTAAACGTTCCTTGATCTAATACGCCCTGACGGAAATGACTAAAGAATCCTGTGTTGTTACTTGAAGGTCCTTTGCCGTCATCTCTGTAAATAAACGCAAAGTTATTTCCAGGGAACGGTGCTTCTTCTAAAATAGTGTCTGTAATATCAGTAGACACTACTTCAAAACGTGTTGCTCTGCCGTCAATTGTTTTGTTAAAGCCGTAAGTGGGTATGTCAGAATTAATACTGTTAAATCTATATTGTTCTGTACTAATTCCTGCAATTGTTTCTTTTTTGTTTGGACGACCAAAAGTTCCGTTAACTGGCAATGCTGTGTTTAAAACTTTAATAAACTGCTCGTACCAATTTACATTAGCAGGGTCATTCCATACAATAGTTTGGTTCTGTAGATTAGTACCGTTACTATCTATAATTTCTTCAGAAGTTCTTACACTGTCAATTTTTAATAATCCGTTTGCTACTTGATTTCGTTTAGGATTATATGACAGCAAACGTGCAAGACGTAGCACACTTTCTCTACGCTCTGCAAGTTCTAAATAGTTTTCTCTAGCGTTTAGATCAATACGGAAGCTAATATTTTGACCAAGGAATGCAATTAGATCTATTAGTGCTAGATATTCACTAGACTCAACATAGTCGTTAAAATCTTCGGGATAGTTTTCCCTTAGATACTGAATCATTGTTCGACGCAAGTTGTCAAAATCATAACTTTGAAAGTCTGCATTACGGAAAGATTGGTAGACACGCTTCCAGTCTTCAGTTTGTAATAATCTGTTTTGTCTATCTGTAGAGGACATTAGCTATTCCTTGTTTATACAATAATATTTAGCAGATATTAAAAAGTGCGTATATTATTGCAGGAAGCCTGCTTCTTCATCAAATTTGAATTGAAGCTTCTCTACAATGCTATATGGAAGGTATGCTAATTCGCATTCAACAAGTATTCCGCTTTCATAAGAATCAACCGTTATTTGGTTAACTTGTACTCGAGGATCATAGTTGACAATTCTTGATACATTGCTAATAATTGCGTTTTTAACATCATCAGTTAAAGGCTCAAAAATTATATCCCAAATAATTGTGCCAAACTCTGGGTCCGAAAGTTTTTCGCCTTGTCGTATATGGAAGTGATTTACAATATCTTGTTTAATTAATGCAATATCGTATAAGACATGAGAGTTAGATTCAGAATCAACTGTACTAAATCCTTTATAAGTTGGACCTGTATCAGCAATCTTGTCATAATTAGTGTTTGACTTGACTTGTATTTCTTTATATAATTTCTTTTCTAAACTGCTCATAACGTATTTACCTTAGGTTGGTTTCTTGAATGTATCAGGTATTTCAGGAAACGGAGGTTCTGGAAGTTCGTCAGTGGTGCCGTTTAATAATAATCCTTGTCGAGCTTCTTCGTTTTCAGGATCGTCATAAGGTTTTGCTGCTGTTTCTTCGGGTACAAAGTTTTTAGGATCGAGATGTTCATGATCTGGCCATGGTTCGTGATGCGGAATACGCACCGGAACACTTGCTGTTCCAGCTTCTTCTGCTGCACCGTCCGAACTGTTCATGTAGATCTTACCGTCGGTAGTTTCTCTATGATCGCCACCGGCTGAAATATTTGTGTTACCATCGGCTCTTAGTTTTCCATCAGTATCTGCTTTAATTTCCCAATTGCCTATAGTATGTACAAAAAAGTTTTCGCCAGTAGTAATGTTCATATTGCGTTTTGCTTCAAAATTAATATCTCTATCAGCATAAAAATTAATGTCATTTTCAGTTCTAAAACTAATACTGTCTTTTGCATAAACATCAATTTTACCATTGCCTGTCATTTCGATCCAACTATTTCCGCTACCGTGAGAAATATAAATTAGATCCTCCGAGTTATGCATTACTATTTGATGGCCAGTTCTTGTTTGTATTCTAATTAAATCATTTGCTGGATATTTTCCATCTCCGTCGGTTTCTCCATCTTCAACACTGGCATATTCCATTTTGTCTGCTTCGTCGCCGCTTGGCGGCTTTTTACGAAGTAAACTTGGGTCACCGTCGTCCATTACAAAACTAGAGCCACCGAGTCTATTAAAAGGTCTGTTTGATGTTCTGCCAGGCTTGCCGTATTCGTGTGTCGGACCGTCTAGATCTAAAGGTCCCGGAGTGCTCCACCCAAATACCATTGACGGTGCTTCTCGTCTACCGCTAGAAGTATTTGTTCCTCTAATATGATCAACATCAAGTCCTGCTTTTTCTAAACGTTCTTTTTCTACAGTATTAACTGGTTTTAAAAATTTAGTAGGATCTCTACCTTCTCCAGTTTCAGTAAGTTTGTTATATTCTCCTACAGGCAATGCTTTACTTGTATCATCTTTATTATATGTTGTAGATGAATATCCCGGAGTCATAAAGTTAATTCCAGTATCGGGAAGACATCCTATCCAAAAGGCCTTTGAAAAGTCTCCTTCAGGCATTACTACTATAACCCTTGTGCCTATATCTGGCGGTACTGCCCAAAATCCATAACTTTTCTGCGTGTTAGAATAATCATCATTATTGCCTAACCCCTTGTTAGGAGTTGATCCAAAGAACGGACTAGCATAATCGCAAATAACATAATCTACTAAGTTACCGCTACTAGTGCGCTTGGTTATTTCAACTTCTATAGATCCCATAAAATTTGTATCGAGGTGATTTACAACTATCCCAATATAAATTCCTGAATTATTTTGTCGTCTACTAGGAGTTCTAGTTTCTGTTGCCATTACCTATCCTCGCCTGCTTCCGGTACAGGCTCAACTCTATTGTTTTCTGTACCTTCGCCAATTGCTCTGCCGCCTTTGAGATCTGAAATAATTGCACTTGCAATACTTTCTAGTGTTAAATCTTGATTGCGCTTTCTATTTAATTTCAATGTTTGAGTAAACACACCATCCTTGAAATTATTTTCTACTAGCATTACTTGATATACACCGCTAAACATTGCTATAGGCAAGAAGCCACCTAAGGGATATTTTACAAAACCACTTTCGTCATCATAATCAATTGGTGTTCTAAAGTTTAGTACAACATGTACTTCGCCGTCAATAGGATTCATACTTCCGTCAATAGTAATCATACTGTTTACCGGGTTAGCAATACCTACAAAGTTTCCAATTCCTGCATCTGCTAAAAAGTAAGGATCGCCATGAATAGTTAAATCAACTTGAATCATATCGTTAAAACTATGAATTAGCATGTCGTTTAACTGTCGTGCAACACTTACTATAGAACCTTCTCGTGCGCCGCCACCGTTTGCAGGACGATCAGTTTCGTTTGTATTTCTTATTACAGAAGCACCGCTTGCATCAGCAGGTCCTGCGCCGCCGCCTCCGGTTGTTGATGCAGGTTCTTGATCACCTCTTACCCAGGATGCAATACTTCCAAATACACTGTCTTGTTGCCTTTGTCCTCTAGACCCTTGAACTCCGGTATAAAATGCCATATTAAAGTTTAAATCAAAATCTACAATATCTGTATTTTGTCCAGTGTAAATGTAGTTGTAAGATTTAATAGCTCTTGCCTGTCTTGTAAAAGTTGAAAGTACAGCAGATCTAGGTGCTGCTACATTTGAAATATCAACTTTATAAGGAACTACTCTATACACGTAAACTTTAGGGTCTTGCCCTGTTACACCTGCATTTAAAAAACTAGTTCCGTTATATACTTGTGTTTCTATTCTTACCCAATCAACCATACCAAACATATCAGGCTGACTGCTTGCAAATTCTCTACCGTATTCACTAAGGAGTACAACTTCTTCAATTATATCTTGTACTCGCGACCCAGCAGCAAATGTAAATACTCTGTTTTCAGTATCATATGTTAGATTGCCCCTAGTAAAATATCCTGGATTTTCTTCGTCTTCGGCAAAACCTGCTTCTTGGAAAGGGAATCTTCCCGGATCGTTGGCATCTTCTACAATTTTACTTTTTCCTATTTTGTTCCAAGTACCTTGAGCATCAGCAGATGTTTTTAATGTAGCACCTAATGCCGACATAGATGTTTGTGCTTGTAACTCGGCTTGTGCTTCAGAGACCGCTGCCGAGTTGAATTCACCGCTAGTATCACCAGTAATACCTTCATATACATCTTGTAAAGTATTTCCTAAAGATACTGTTGCTGCATTAATTTGAGATGCAAATGTTCCGCCAATTGAATCTAACAATCCCGACTGCGGAAAACTAATCACGTACTGATCTGCTGCTGGCAGTTGATCTGCACTTTGTAATCTTGCTTGTGTTTCGTTTATTTTTGCCGTTAAACTTTCAGGTCCTGATTGTAGCACTTGACCAACAGTGTCGCCTTGGATAACAGTATCCTGTGTAGTTGTTTGTGTAGTATCAGAACTTGCCATGTCATTGTATGCTGCACATGCAACTTCGTATACTGCCCCAGATTCTGTTACTTTCATGTCTGCACGTACAATTCTAATCGGAAAATGTCTTTGACTAAACAAGGGTGCTTTAACATTTCCGTCATCATCATAACCTTTAAATGCAACACTTAGCAGGAAAGGAGCATCAATATAATTCATATGTCCTGCAACTAACGCTGCTGTTCTTAGATTATGTAAAAACTGGCCCATTGAATACGGTTCAGTTACTTTAAATGTTACTGTCATTGCATTTGATAATCTAGTTCCAGGGTTAGGTGCGCAGTGGTTTTTTATTTCTACATCGTCAATAAAAAATTCAACTTTCCCGTCAGTTTCGTAAATAGTAGGAATTTTGTTTCCGCCTGTGCCGCCACTTTTAATAACTTTAATTAAAGGGCCCATAGTTCTATAACTAAGAGGAAAATTTAGTTCCATGTTAGTTAAACAACCTAAAGTAAAAATAGAATTGTAAGAAGCAAATTGATCTAATTCATTTCTATAAGGCGGATAACCTCTGCCTAAAAGAGACAATGCTCCGCCTAATGTTGGATTAGTAACTAAACTTGCGGCTTGTGTAGCTTTTGTTGCAATATCTACTACAGGCTGTGCTGCTTGGCCAACAATTCCAGTAACAACTGTATCAGCTACACCTCCGGAACTAACAACAATGTTACTAGAAGTAGAAACTACATTAGTTACATTTTGTGCAACTGAGCTGCCAGATTCGTTACTGACCCTTGCTGTTATTTGCGATCCGTTATTTGGGTTTACTGCCATATTATATTCCTAGTTGTTGTGCTAGATTTTCGCCTTTTGGTAGATAGATTTTTACACCTGGCACCATATCATATACCGGATCTTTAATAACGTCCATGTTTCTTTGTGCAAATACCCACCATAATTTCTCTGATCCGTATAAGTCGTACGCTAACAAATCAGGACGGTATGTATACTGTGTTTGCACCGTGTATAAAATATCGTCAGGTTCAGCAGGTACTGGCCTAATAGTTAAAAGATCCAAATACTGACCTTGTATTACATTAGTTTTATTCCACGGACTAGTTGATTCGTATTGTGCCATTAGATAAATCCTTTGCCGTCGACTATGTACTGTCCATTAACAAATGCATCTAAACTAAAGTTAGTAACACTCTTTCTACTGTATGTTGGCTGTACTACAACTGATATCGAACTTCTTGTTGGAACCCAAGTTCCGTTTTCGCCTACACCAACTTGTATATAGTCAACATCATTCGGAAGTTCAACTGTAAACATTTGTACAACTACAGGAACATCTTTGAATACATAATCTCCGTATCCGTTTAGTTTTACTACTGGAGGCGGAGCACCTTGATTGCTAGTTGCACCATACGCCATTTTAGTAATCGAACGTAAATAGTGCGTTGCTGCTACCCAATACTGTCCTTCTTTTTCATTTTCAATAAAAAAGTCTCCAATAATTGTCATAGCACTCACTTGGCTATTTTGATAAGCAGGAAAAGCATAATTACTATGTGTAGGATGTAGTGCATTATAGTTTGCACTATGTTCCATAATAATTTGAGGAGTATATGGAAACATAAATCCGTTAGTTTCAAGTAAAGGCGTTAGCAGTCTACTAGATTTGTAATTTTGCGGGACAGACAGACGAACTCGCCAGTCTAAATCAGTTTGCGATCCCCATTGTGCATCTACAAACCCTGTACCACTTGATGGTGCTGCACCTGGCAGTAAGCCTACAGATCTTAGAGCTTTGCCAAAGCCTGTGTCTGAAATTGCATTTGTAACTTTTTGTCCTACATTACTAGGAATACTTGCAATTGATTCACCGACTTCTAATGCACTACCTTGTATGCTTTCAATACTGCTTTGTGGATTTTGTTGTGCCATAAGTGTTCTCCTATAGTATTATTTAGTTGACTTTATTAACAGAGTATATTATAATATATAGAATATGAATAACGGAGAAATCTTTTGAGAAAACAAAATTATCTAAACAACAAGGACATATTAAAAGAAATACACAAATCTAAAAGCAGATTCTGTAGTTTCGTTGACTCTGACTACCATCAGTTTGATATTATCTTGCCTAGCATAGACAAAATTAACATTAGAACTATTGCAGAAGCAAAAAGAAACAAAGCAAAACGTTTATCAGTTGAAGAATATGATAGACGCAAAGCTGCTGGTGAAAAAGTTAAACAAGCAGAGTGCGAACATGACTATAAAAAGATTACAAAAGAAGAACTAATCTTCCGTATCATGACATTTGATCATATCCCAGACGAGCCAGGGCGTAAAAAGAATCCTAAAACAGTAGCAGACACTAAAGTTAAACTAAACTTTCCTCCGTTTCAGCATTATAAGTTTAACGATGAAGGCGAACTAGAATGTGTAGGTAAAAGTCATTGGGTCGGTGGCATGGAAAATGGACATTTTAGTATGAAACATGCTAAAGCAACAGACAAACTTGCACTTATGTGGATGAAACTATGCGATCGTTATGCTACTCGCGGCAACGTTCGAGGCTACACATACAATGACGAAATGCGAGGACAAGCAATACTACAACTTGCACAGATTGGACTACAATTTGATGAATCAAAATCTAACAATCCTTTTGCTTATTACACTGCCGCTGTTACTAACAGTTTTGTCCGTGTCATTAACCTTGAAAAACGAAATCAAAACATACGTGATGACATCTTAGAAATGAATGATATGAATCCTTCGTATACTAGACAACACGCAGGCGAATGGGAAGCTGCGGTTGCAAGAGAAAATGCTGCAAAAGATAAAAAAGGTTGACACCTGTACGTTTTTATCGTATACTAAAAGCTAATAATTATGGAGAAACTACGGTTTGTTTAAAAAAGCTGCTGTCTTTACAGACATTCACTTTGGACTGAAAGGCAATAGTCGTGTACACAACGACGATTGTGAAGAATTTATTGATTGGTATATTGAGCAAGCACAAGCAAATGGATGCGAAACAGGTATTTTTTGCGGTGATTGGCACCATAACCGTAACAGTCTAAACCTAACAACAATGGATGCTACTATTAGATCCTTAGAAAAACTAGGCAAAGCATTTGACAAGTTTTACATGTTCGTAGGTAATCACGATTTGTACTATAAAGACAAGCGTGATGTAAGTTCAACTATATTTGGTAAGCACATTGATGGTATTACATTTGTAGACGAAATCTACGAAGAAGAAGATGTTGCACTTGTGCCTTGGTTAGTAGGCGAAGAATGGAAGAAGATTGAAAAAATCAAAGCCAAATATATGTTTGGACACTTTGAGCTTCCTAGTTTTTACATGAACGCAATGGTACAAATGCCAGATCACGGTGACTTGCGTCCGCAACATTTTGCAAATCAAGAATATGTGTTCTCAGGACACTTCCATAAACGACAAGTGCAAGGTAAAATTCATTATATCGGTAATGCATTTCCGCACAACTATGCAGATGCAGGCGACGATGAGCGCGGTATGATGATTCTCGATCGTGAAAATAATAAAGAACCAGAATATTTAAACTGGTGGAACTGTCCTAAGTATCGTACAATTAAACTAAGTGAATTAATTGATAATGCAGATAAAGTTATTAAACCTAAAATGTATTTGCGTGTTACATTAGACTTGCCCATTAGTTATGAAGAAGCACAGTTTATTAAAGAAACATTTATCAACCAATATGAATGTAGAGAAATTACACTAATTCCTCAGAAACAAATCGAAGAAATTACATCTGAAATTGATATTGAACACTTTGAAAGTGTAGATCAAATCGTAACTAAAGAAATCAGTGCTATTGAAAGTGACAACTTCAATAAAAAACTGCTATTGGACATTTATAACGAACTATGATTAAAGTAAAAGATCTTACAGTAAAAAACTTCATGAGCGTGGGTAATCAAACTCAGGCTGTAGACTTTAACAAAGAAAAATTGACTTTGGTGCTTGGCGAAAACTTAGATCAAGGAGGTGACGATTCTGGCTCACGCAACGGTACTGGTAAAACGACAATTATTAATGCATTGTCATACGCTTTGTACGGTCAAGCACTGACCAACATTAAAAGGAATAATCTTATCAACAAGACTAATTCTAAAGGAATGTTGGTCACCTTACACTTTGAAAAGGACGGACAAGACTATAGGATCGAGCGAGGACGCTCTCCTAATGTATTAAAGTTCTATGTCAATGAACAAGAACAAGAACTTACAGACGAGTCACAAGGTGATAGTCGTAAAACTCAAGAGTTTATCAACGACTTGTTAGGTATGAGTCACGATATGTTCAAACATATTGTTGCACTAAACACCTATTCAGAACCTTTCCTAAGTATGCGCACCAATGACCAACGTGCTATTATCGAACAACTGTTAGGTATTACTATTCTTAGCGAAAAGGCAGAAGCACTAAAAGATCAAGTTCGTCGAACTAAAGATGAAATTAATGCAGAAACTGCAAGAATTGATGCAGTGCAAAAAGCAAATGCACATATAGAAGAAACTATTAAAAGTTTAGGTGTAAAGCAAAGTGCTTGGCAATCAAAAAAACGTAAAGATATTGAAAATTTACAATTAGCTATCGATGAATTAGAAAGATTAGACATCGAATCAGAACTAGAAGCACATGAAAAATTAGCAAATTGGACAGAAATGAACAATGCTATTTTGGCTCTAAATAAAGAAAAAAGCACACTAGAGAGTGCATTACTACGTGCCACTAAGTCTGTCGAAAAGGCAGAAAAAGACATCGCAAATCTTGACGATGCTACATGTTATACTTGCGGACAAGCATTACATGCCGACAAAAAGGCAGAAATCGAGTCAAGAAAAGCAAAAGAATTAAACGATGCAATAGCATATCAGACAGAAGTTGCTGATAAACTAGAAGAAGTTATAAAAGGCCTTGCAGATATCGGAGACATTAACGGTCGACCTAACACTTATTACGAAACTGCAAAGGAAGCATACGAGCATAGAAATAATGTTGATAGTTTAAAAACTACTCTTGATTCTAAACAACAAGAAGTTGACCCTTACGAAAGTCAAATTGAAGAATTAAAACAAGAAGCACTTCAAGAAATTAATTGGGACACAGTTAACCAATTAACAAGTTTGCGTGAACATCAAGACTTCTTGCAAAAACTACTAACAAACAAAGATAGTTTTATTCGCAAAAAGATTATTGATCAAAATTTAGCATACTTGAATAATAGACTATCTTATTATCTTGACAAATTAGGATTGCCGCATCAAGTACAGTTCCAAAATGATCTAAGTGTAGAAATTACACAACTAGGTCAAGACTTAGACTTTGACAACTTATCACGGGGCGAACGCAACAGACTTATCTTAGGTCTTAGTTTTGCATTCCGTGACGTTTGGGAAAGCCTATATCAAAATATTAACTTGTTGTTTATTGACGAGCTTATTGACAGCGGTATGGACACAGCAGGTGTTGAAGGATCACTTGGTGTTTTAAAGAAAATGGCTAGAGAAAGAAATAAAAATATTTTCTTGATTAGTCATAAAGATGAACTAGTTGGACGAGTTAATCACATTTTAAAAGTTGTTAAAGAAAATGGATTTACTAGTTACGAAAATGATTTAGATATTGTAGAATGATAGAAGACGATATACACGATCAATTAACAAAGGCATACATGGCTTATTTTAAAGCCAATGAAAAATTTGAGGCACGAAATAGTGTTCGTACTCATCGCGAAAGTAGAAAATGGTTGCGTGAAATACGCAGGCTTGCTAAAATTCGCATGGACGAAATACATGAAAAACACAACACCAAAAAAGAAGGCAAAATTGACTAGGCTCGCATAAGTATACTCATGCAGTGGACTTATGAAGGGAAAACAATTGACACTATACCAGACGAATATGAAGGCTTTGTTTATCTCATCACCAATCTCACTACTGGGCAGAAATATATAGGCAAAAAATTAGCCAAGTTTAAAACTACCAAACCACCACTAAAAGGCAAGAAAAACAAAAGACGTGGATACAAAGAGTCAGACTGGAAAACTTATTGGGGTTCATCCGATAGATTAAACGCTGACGTCACTGCACTAGGCCCAGAAAACTTCACAAGAGAAATATTATATCTATGCAGGTCCCGGGCAGAAATGTCCTATATTGAGGCAAGAGAGCAATTTGACCGCCGTGTATTAGAGAGCGACGAGTATTACAATGGAATTATTAATGTTAGAGTTGGCGGTTCCGATAAATTGCGCAAGGCTTTGCTAGAACAAGACATCAAGGCAAAACAATCCAACACATAAGGTTGGCGGGCCAGTTTGAAAATACCGCTGTGGAAAAGGCTAGGGTGATACCTGCACACGTAACATACTGATCGACTCTCCAGAGAGAGGAAGCCATCAAACAAATTGGGCTCACTGGTTGGTATAGATAGATTGTTGGCTGTCGAAAAACTGCACATTACACATAAAAACTCTTTAGCACAGGAACGAAGCGAGAGGTAGAAATATAGTGTATTAGCTATAATTTAGAAATTATTGCTTATAAGCTATATTTTGATGTCGACGTAGGTTGGGAAAGGTCAGAGCCCATTGTGTAGCAGTATAACAAACACCTACTTCCAAGTCTCGGCTGGTGGCGAACTCACATGAAGCACTTTTTTGAGACGACGGGACCGTAACAGGTTCCGTCTGACTGAAACAATCTACATGAAACTAAGACGCATTACATTCGTAATGCGTTTCTTCATATATAATTAATCCACTTATACATAATCAAATACGAAGTAATTAGTTTGAGCGATAGCGAAAACTTGTTTCGTGAAACGAAACATATAAATACACTTGTATTAGTTAGGACTATCTAAAAATGAATATCTTTGAAATTGTATCTCTAAACGAAAATGTGGAAAGAGTTCCTGGTCAAAATATGTGGCGAATAATATATCCTGAAGAAATGGGTAGAACTCCTGACATTATGCCAACACAAGAAAAAGCTCAAGCAAAATATGATCAAGAAGTTGAAAGATGGAGATCTTCATCAGCTGAAAGACAACGTCAAGAGCGAGATGCAAATCGTCAAAGAGCAAGAAATCAGAGAGAGCGAGATAAGGAAGCAGCTCGTCGAGCTAAACAAGATACTCAGACTTCGCAAGCTAGAAGAGAAACAAGGCAAAGATGGACTAGACAATTTGCAAGAATTCGCACAATAGGAGGCGCTGGAGGATTTGTTATAGTTTCTACTCAAATGTGGGAAACTGCAATGGATCAAATGATGAGAAACTATAGATCCTATGCTAACGGTGCGTATGGCGACATTAGTTTAAATGACCAAGGCGAGCCAAATAATCCGCTTGAAGCAGGACTAGCTCGTCAGGCGTACGAATTAGCACAAGCAAGATTTTTAGGAGCCTGGTGTGCAACTGTAGTTGCACCTCAAGTTTATTTTGGTATTAGAGCAATAGTTGCATTAGGCGTTGCAGGTGTTAGAAGATTTGTAAGGCTTATAAGAGGTGCTAATGTTGCATCTACAGTTGCATCTGCTGCGGCTGGCCCTCCAGGTATAGTTCTTGGTATAATAAAATTTATTCTAGTTGAAGGCTTTATGT
>BB_Man_B_Liq_inBBDRAFT_1000001_pt1 | contig 75018 bp, 72 predicted proteins | sample BBManParaguerPR_4_FD_10244 | JGI IMG/M metagenome (IMG submission 10244) | reverse complement strand
TAGTGGCCAGTCCTACAGGTGGCATCGGCGAGGTTGTCACGTCAGGATCAGGTGCTATTATTAATCAGGTGACCACGGGTGTCATCTCCCATGGTGTCGGTGTTGGATTTGCTGCCTTTGGTTGCGCTCTTGGTCCAACACAAATTTACGGTCTCCCTGTGATGCTTAACTAATTCTTATGACAACTTACGTCGATCATGTTTTTATGCACTTCCCTCAGCGACGGATCGTTGTTGTTGACAATGAAGGTTATGATGAGGAAGTAAAATTCCGATGGGATGAAGAAGGTGCCGAGGGCTTTGCTGATACTGTAAATTGTATTGCAGAATCTCTTCCTTCCGAAAAACTTACTTACTGTTTCTAATCATGCATAGTAGTATTATCGAGCTTAAGCTGGAAGAAGTAGAACAAAATTTTGACTTCTGCTTGACACTTGTTGAGAGAGGTCATACACTTAAAATCGTCATCGATGGAAAGCCTTCTGTTCTTATGGTTCCTGTTCCAGAATACAAAAAATATGCTAGTATAGATGAAGATGTTTCTCCTGAGCTTCCAATGCCAGCAGATTGGAGACCCGATCCTGTTGGTGTGAGGCAATATGTTTCTGAAGAACTTGCAGAAATAGAAAAAGAATTTAAGGGATAATCTAATATGCTTTATACATATTAGTAAATCAACACTTTTCTGATGAAAGTAAGAATAACTTCCAAATTTTGTCATCTAAAAAACGTTGGAATTGTGAAGTTATTCTTCATTTCTGGGGTTCCCTTCACCTTTGAGGAAGAAGGATTTGATCCTGAAGATCCAATAATTGTTGCAGAAGCAACAGTTACTCCTGAGTTTTCTATGGATGATATCTTTAGATGGTCAGACTATTTGATTGCTGAAGAGTGCCATCCACTTCTATTTGATATGGAAGATTATGTGGAAAACTATCAAGACGTGCCAGATTAGCTCAGCGGTAGAGCAACGGTTTTAATATAGTAGACCTTATAAATAAAATAAAATGCTCTACTATGTTAGGAACCTGTTCTTGCTGCTCTAAAGAATTTACATATAACCCAGCAAATAAAACTGGTAAGTATTGCTCTAACACTTGTCAACAAGAGTTTCAGAAGAAACAACGTATTGATGAGTGGTTGTCAGGAGGTAAGAAACCTGGCAAAGTAGCACTCAGAGAATATCTCACAGAAACACACGGTTACAAATGTTCGTGCTGTGGGATTACTGAATGGAACGGTAACCCAATCAGTTTAGAGGTTGACCACATTGATGGAAACCCCTATAATGATAGTCCTGACAATCTCAGGTTTATCTGTCCAAACTGTCATTCCCAAACTCCTACATATAGAGCAAAGAATAAAGGTAACGGCAGAGTGCATAGACGTGAGAGAGCACGTCAAGATTATCAAAGACAAGCCCTATAAGCATTGTGGTGATGCAGCAGTTTTGTAAACTGCAGAGAACAGTTCGATTCTGTTATGGGGCTCTGGCGCTATGATGTTTCATTCTTCATAGTGAAAAAGAATATGGGAGTCCATATCTCATGTTTCCACGGGGTTCGGCTCTACCCCGTTAACAAAAGGGCCGCCACGAGGCGTAGCGCAGCTTGGTAGCGCACTGCTTTTGGGAAGCAGGGGTCGTAGGTTCGATTCCTACCGTCTCGATTGGTAGTCGTTAGGCAGACAGCCTAGAAAGACGCCAAGATCTCCAGATGCCATTTGGTAGTTTCCTTAGTCTGGGGTGATAAAAAGGGTAAACTACCAACTAAATCCTCTGGTAGTCTATTGATAAGGACACCCCGACAAGGGAGTTGGAAACTGGGTTTGATTCCCAGACAGAGGTGCTACTTGCGCTGGAAAGATAAACCAGAATGCCGTAGCAAACGAGGGCAAACCTCTGTTGTATCCTTATGAGGTATATCACGTTTGTCCCATCAATAACACCCCCTAAGCCTATCAACGATGCTCAAACCTGGGGGTCACTGGGGAATTAGCTCATTTGGTAGAGCGCCTGATTTGCATTCAGGAGGTAAGGGGTTCGACTCCCCTATTCTCCATCCCGAACGCGGGAATATTGCTCGGTAGCTCAGCGGTAGAGCGGACGACTGTTAATCGTTTGGTCGCTGGTTCGATCCCAGCCCGAGCAGTCCGTGTGAAGGAAGTGTGGGGGAGAATATATTCTCCCCTTTCTTTTTGTTAACTATTTCTTTTAATGATCACTCTTAGTTCTGAGCATTTCTTAAGTTATTCTAAATATTTTCAGGACCTAAAAGAAGCAGGAATGAAGATACAACTCTGGTATTGCGAACAGATGGCGCAGTGGCGTTGGATTCTTACGGATAATCGTCGTCCCATAGTTCGTCAAGAGTCGGGGCAGAGGCATGATCTAAAACTGGCTATGCAAGATGTGGCAAATACGGTAGAATATATGTTGTCTCAGGAATAAGTTGTATGGAACAAACTATCGAAGGTCGTCCGAATATTAATTTTGACTGGCAAGCTGAATATAAAAAGCAAATGAAAGAACGTCTTGGAGATAGTTTGGCTGAATATCTTCATGATGAAGAATTTACCTCTCAAGACATGTATGACGCACTTCTAGATGAAGTTAATGACCTTATTGAGTACCATCAAAAGTATCTTAAAAAGATGGTTACCTTTAAGGAACTTATCATGGGTCATAGGCAAGTAGACTTATAAATAACTTGGAAGAACAGCATCAAGGTGACTAAGTGGGAACCAAAAGAATTTCACAACTCGATACTATTGCTGACGCACTTGTAACGGGAGAAGCAATTCTCCCTATTGTTATTTCAGATCCTCTGATTCCCAACAGAAAGGCAAAAGTTAATCAACTTTTTAGATCTATTTCTGCTGGTAGTCAGAGCTCTCCTGGTCTTGCTTTTGACTTAGACAGAGCAACAGGTGTTTACCAAAGTGCTATTGGTGAGATCGGTATTACTTTTGGAAGTGCGGCGCTCTACAATAGTAGAAACGAAAACACTGATGGATCCTCTACACTAGGGATCCGAGCAGTAGATACTGCATCTGCAAATGCCAACATTGAGTTTACTCCTCAGGGTAGTGGATATTTTACTGTTGGTGGTTTGTCGATCTTTACTGACTCTAACTTCTACTTACAGGGTGATCAAAATCCTGGTAAGAGAGTTGTGTTTAATGTCGATACAGTATCGACAGCTGGTGGTACTAGGCGTTTTGATTTTCCTAGCGTAGGTGCTAGCACTTCTGCAACTCTTGTTGGTGCTGACACATTCCAGACACTGACAAATAAAACCATTATCATTAAAGATAGTGAGTTGAGTATCACTGGTTCTACTGATACTGCAAAGATTGCAAAGTTTGAGACTGATGCTTGGGATGCTCCTGGTCAGCATATTTACCGTCTACCAGATTTTGGTACTACCTCTACTCAATCCACACTTCTGGATGACATCACAGAGCAGAATGTGTACAACAAGAACATGGTTAACCCCACGTTCTCAAATACACCTTCTACTGATGAGAATGATCCCACAAAATATGTAATTTTCGATTCTTCTAGACTCACTGAGAATAGAACAGTCACTTTTCCCGACCTTAATGTTATTGTTGTTGGTGAAGACTCTACTCAAACACTTTCCAACAAAACATATAAAGGTGCAATTTTTGAGGACACTGCAGACGCTTCTAAGAAGATTACCTTTGCTCTTGGTAATCTGAATAGCAATACTAATCTTCAGTTCACTTTCCCTGAAGGTAGTTTGGCAGAACCTCTAAATAATGGTACTCAACCAAATGTCTTGGTTGCTGAGCGAGCAACACAAACGCTTGCTTACAAGACTATGGAATATATGAGTATCAATAACCCCGATAATGTCAATGGCATTATCAATATTGATGCTTCTAATATCGAAGAGCAAGTTACTATTAGATTCCCAGCAGGCGACGCTACACTTCTTTCGACAAACAACATTGACTCGGTGGGCGTTAGTTTCGGTGGTCCTATTGCGGCACCAACTCTAGGCGGTAGACTTCGCCTCCAATCTTATTTTCAGGCAGGATGGTAATTAACAAATGACAGCAGGAAGACTCGCAGCGTCCAAACCCGCTGCCACTACAAATACAGCACTTTATCGTGTTGATATCGATAGCACAGCATCTACTGTGTTGACCGCCACTAATCAGAGTGGATCGGCAACAACGTATCGTGCTGCTGTTCGTGATTATGATCAAATTCTCACACTTGATGGCAACGAACCCAGCCAATATATCTTCCAGAAAGGTAATCCTATCAGTAGCTACAAACTGAAAGTTAATCCTGGTATCACTTTTAGTGATGCTACACCTGGAGCAGATATTGTTTCGGTAAATGGTGCAGTTGCAAAACTTCTTGATGTATTTAAGGATGATGCAATCGTTAACCGATATGTCAAAGTAGAAAATATTCTTCCTCTTCCTGTTCTTCTTGATAATCTTATTGGTATCTTTGAGAATGGTGAAACTATCACTGGTGCAACTTCTAGTCTGAGTGGTGTTCTTTATAATTTCGACAACACTCTGGGTCAGATGTATCTGAATATCCCTGATGTTAGTAATGTTGCAACATCTGTTCAGGTATCCAGAAACACTGGTCTTACTGACAATGCTCTGTTGATGATTTCTGAAACTTCTACAGTAACAGGAACAGAGATTATTCAGATTAATGCTGGTGGTATTAACACCACAACCAATGAGCTTACAGTTACTCGTGGTGTGTACGGTACTACTGCTAGTGCAATTCCAGCTGGACAATTTGCAAAGTGTTTCATTGATTCCGCAACAGCAACCACTATTAATGAAGGTGCAACTTATGCTGGTGGTGATACAACTCTAACTGTTACCGATTCTACAGGATTGCTTGAGGGTGGTTTCATTCGCATTGACAATGAAATTCTTCTCATCGATGCAATTGTTGGTAATGATCTGACTGTTCAGCGTGGTCAATATGGTACTTCTGATGTTAACCATGCTGATGGTGCTACTATTACTCAATTGACAGATGCTGGTGATTATTATCTGAACTTCTTCAGTGAACTTGAGACTGTTGAGGGTTCTAATTCTCTTGCATCTATCGAAGTTGCTTTTACCCAGGGTTCGCAGTCTGTTGAGAACAGAGAGAAGTTTGTTATTGCTAACGATTCTGCTGGTAACGTATATGAGTATCCTCTAGATTCTCGTTTTGACAATGAAAGGACCTATCGTTATTGGCAAGAAGATGCCAGCAATACTGGTCATCCTCTGAGGTTCTCTACAGAGCAAGATGGTACTCAAACTCTTACTGGTGCTGAGTATACTACTGGAGTAGTCAAAGTTGGTACTGCTGGTCAAGCTGGTTGCTATATCCAAATTACCATTGATGACAATACTCCTCTGAATTTGTTTGCATATGCAGAGCCAGCAGTTCCAAATACTGAAGATGCAAACGTCGGTTATGGTTTTGGAATCGAAGTTTTCCTGAGCCCCCAATATGAAGAAATTTTCGTTTATAAAGTTTCTGGTGCACCATTTACCGCTGCAGATCAATTCACCATCGGCGCTACAACATACACTATCCAACCCAACGGTGTAACTGTTGGTAAGTGGGGTTTTGTGCATGATTGGGATGCTGATAGAAATGTACTTAAAATTTCTCTCGATGGTGCTTCCGAACCATTTGCTGCTGGGGATATGTTCTATGATACCCCAACCTTGGTTGATGCTAATCGCACCATGGTAGAAGTTGTTGCTGGTAAAATCATTGATATTACTAACGTGGGTGCTGCTGATCCACTGCGCACACCAAATACTTATGAAAATGTGACAGCATCTGGTGGTAGTGGAAGTGGTTCTGTTTTCACTGTAGTTGTTGATGGTTCTGGTGCGGCTGCTGTTACTCTTGTCAATGGTGGTAAAGACTATACAGCTTCTGACACTTTGACTATTACTGATGCTCAGCTTGGTGGTGGTGGTGCAGCAAACCTTACATTCCAAGTGAACAGTATTGGTACTGGCGATAAAGTTGGTGCAACTGCTCTGACATTTGTGAATGATGAAGATTTTATTTGTTATGATAAAGCACTAGCTGCTAATTCTTCGGATAAAACCACTGGTATTGTTGTTGGTCCTGGTCAAAATGTTCTAGTTTATTCTGGAGCTAATACTGTAAGTTATCTTGTTGATGGCTTTGAGTCTATTTCCGATGATTATGTGGTTGTTCTCAATGAGAAGAGTCAAGCTGGTGGTGGAACACCAACACCATAATAAATAGTCAAAGGATAAACGGCATCTAGTAGGAACCCGAATAAATGGCACTTACTCGTCTTAAGAATATCATCACGTCGAGAACGGGACGCATTATCTATGTGAACCCCGATGATTTCGATGCATCGGACGCATATGACAATAGAGGCAACTCAGCGTTGCGTCCATTTAAGACGTTGCAACGTGCCTTTTTGGAAGTTGCCAGATTTTCGTATCGAGTGGGTCTGTCGAATGACGAATTCGACGCCTTCTCGATTTATTTGTATCCTTCTGATTATGTTCTGGATAACAGACCTGGAGTAACTGATTATAACGATATTCAGCCTTTTGATGCCAATACAAACTTTGATCTGACATCATCTAGTAACGTACTGTACAAGTTTAATTCCACCCGTGGTGGTATTATTGTTCCTAGAGGTTGTTCGGTTGTTGGTTCTGACCTTCGCCGCACAAAGTTTATCCCTAAGTATGTTCCTTATCCAACAGTTCAGGGTTCTCTTGGTATTACAGCAACAAACGAACCTGGACCTACTGCTATCTTCCGTGTAACTGGTGGTTGCTATTTCTGGCAAGCATCTTTCTTTGATGGTGATACCAATGGTGTCTACTATCGTGGTGATGATATCGCTACTATTGCTCCAAACTATTCTCACCATAAAATCACTTGCTTTGAGTATGCAAATATTGATGATCTAAACCTTTACTACCAGAAGATCTCCAAAGCATACGCTACGATTCCTGATTCTTCTGGCGTTGTTTCTCAAGACCAGTTGCAGGCGAGGGTCGAAGAGAACAGAATTGTGGGTCCTATCTCGGACGAATTTGCTGTTTCTCAGATTATCAGAAATGGTCAGACTGCTACAGCGTTTACTGTTGACGAACTCGGTAATCCGAAGAATCATGGATTCTCCGTGGGTGTCGCTGTTAATATATCTGGTGTTACTGGTCCTACTGAGCAAGATCAACTACTCTATAATGGATCGTTCCTGGTAACATCAGCACAAGGTAACCAGTTTACCTATCAGATGTCAGCAGAACCTTCAGGTAATGCTATTGGTTCTAACATCCTCGTGAAGGTTGAGATTGATACGGTTGACTCTGCGTCGCCATATATCTTTAACATGTCACTAAGATCGGTGTGGGGCATCAATGGTATGCACGCCGATGGTGCTGAAGCGACTGGTTTTAAGTCGATGGTTGTGGCACAGTTCACAGGTATTTCTCTCCAGAAAGATGACCGTGCATTTGTGCTGTATAACCAATCCACAGGTAACTACGAACCACAAGCAGCAGGTTCTGGTGCTCACATTAACGGTCTTGCAGAGTATCGTAAGGGGTGGCGTCATGCACACATTAAAGCTTCTAATGATGCATTTATTCAGGTGGTGTCCGTCTTCGCTGTGGGATTCGGTGATCACTTCTTCAGTGATAGTGGTGGTGACCTATCTATTACTAACTCAAACTCCAATTTCGGTAATACATCGCTGAGATCCAAGGGCTTTAAGTCAACAGCATTTACTAAAGATAAGGCAGGTCAAATCACTCACATCATTCCACCCAAATCGTTGGATGATGTTGATGAAATTTCTATCAACTGGATCACAATTGATATTGCTGCAACTCGTTCAGAGGCAGATGCATCCAGACTCTATCTGTATGGATATACGTCTGAACTTGGTCGTCCGCCCAGCAAGATTCAGGGTTATACTATTGGTGCAAGACGTGATGATGTTAATACTCCTGATAGAATTTATGTTGCTTTGATTGCATCTGGAGCTTCTGAACCTACTACACACTTTGCGAAGATTTCTCCTTCTGGTCCTGATGTAACTGGCACCCGTGCTGGTGATGAAGAATCTCCTATCAAGTGGGATCCCAATAGGGGTCAGTGGTATCTACAAGTTGAGTCGGCTGGTGCTGACAATACTATCTATACCACACTTCAGGCAAACTCTCTCTATCAAAATCTCGGATTTACACCTACAACCTTTATCCGTCGTGTACCCGATGCTCGTGATCTGAGCGACAGAACATATCGTTTCCGTTATGTTCTGGATAAAGATGCATTCCCCATTCCTCGTCCACCTATTACAGGTTTCGTTCTACAACCTAGATCGTCTGAAACTAACTCGCCTGCGTATAGTAAGACTTACTACATCTATGATGTAGAGACTTTCCAGACGTTTGAGCGTGGTGTTGCTGATGGTATCTATTATCTGACAGTTCTTTCTGCATCTGTAAATCCATCCACATCAAACTTTGACGACTTTGCGTTCTCTCAAAATACTGTAGATATCTATCCAGCATTCGACAGAGATAACCCAGTAGCAGATCCTGCTGCAGCGGTTTCTGTTGCAGATAACGAGATTCTTGGTCTTGTTAGAACAACAGATGGCGCATCACCAACACCTAATGTAAACACACAACTTTCTATTACAAAGGAGACTGCACAATTCTTCCTTCTGGAAGGTGAGAATAACCTTGGATATAACACAACATCTAACGTACTGAATTCTATTGTTGTTACCGCAAGACTTGGTGATGAAGAAGATCGTAAGATTCCTCTGAGACTGAATCCTGATGGTTCTGTTGCCCCTCTTGCAATCGAACTTCGTCGTTATTCTATTCTTCGTGCATCTGGTCATACGTTTGAGTATCTGGGTTTCGGTCCTGGTAACTACTCAACTGCATTCCCATCTACACAGGTTGAGGTTCTGGAACCAGAACAAGTTAGACTATCTCAGTCACTCAAAGAAGCGGCAGGCGTTGCATACTATTCTGGTGTAAACTCTGATGGTGAGCTGTTCGTTGGTAACCAAGTTATCAACCCAGTTACGGGTCAGATCACCAACGAAGATATTGCACAGCTGAATGTTCTGGGTGAAGAAGATACAACTATTGAGACATTCTCTGAGCTGGTTCTTACTGATAAGCTGACGGTTATTGGTGGTGCATCTAACCAGTTAGAATCTGTATTCTCTGGTCCTGTGACCATGCAAAAGAAACTGACATCTCAGAATGAGATTCAGTCTCTGAAGTTTGTATATTCTAATGATGATGGTACTGTTCTGAAGCAAACTTTCCTCGCTGAAGAACTCAATGGACTGCCTGATCTTGCAGGGAATCTTGCTTTTAACAACGGTGATATTTGCTACAATATTGATTGGGTTCCTGGTCAATCTCTTGGTTGGGTATATGACAATGGGACATGGTATAAGTTTGGTCTGAGTGATACTACTCCCATTACATCCAATAGATTTAATGGGACAACAAATTATGGTATTGGTATGGCTCCTGATGCCAGCAATAGACTGAAGATTAGTGGAAATACTTATGTCGATGGTAATCTGGATGTCACTGGTAGATATGGTTGTGCAGATAAATACTCATTAGCAACTGGTATTGCCAACGGCAATAATGGAGTGACTTACAGTGGTAATGGCGTAACGCAGTCCTTTAATATCTCACCTGGACACACTGCGTATTCTATTTTGGTATTCCTTAATGGTGTTGCCCAGATCCCTGGAGTGGACTACACAGTTACAGGTAATGCTGTTGACTTCTCTATTTCAGCACCACCTGCAACTGGCGACACTATTCATATTCGTGAACTCGTTATCTAAAACTTTACGAGCAGAATAAATGACCACCAAAATTATAGGAAACCAGATTGATGCCTCTACCAGAGCGATTGTTACCGCTCTGCAAATTACAGAGCAGCTCAATCTCCCAAACCTAAATCAAACACAAATCGATGCTTTGGGTACACCAGCTTTTGGTACGCTGGTGTACAATACAACCGAAGATGAGGCACAAATCTATAAGCAGGATGCGCAAGCTGGTAATCCTGGTTGGGATAGTGTGGGTGGTGGTGGACCTTCTCTTGGTGAGGGTTCTATTATTAGAACTAATGGAACAACTATTAGTGAAAATATCACTATTGGACCCAACGCTAATGGTGGAGTTGAGTTTACTAATGGTTTCTCTGCAGCACCTATTACCATTGCAAATGGCTATACAGTAACTATTGAGAGTGGTGCAACTTGGACTCTTATCGGTGCTGATGAAGATCTAAGCGCATACAGATACTATAATAATGCTGCTGTTAATCAGCACCTGAGAATGGTCGCTGGTTCTACTTTTGAGTTTGGGCAGACGAAAGAAAGAGTTATTTCATTCTCTAAGTCTAGTGTAGCTACTGTTGATCACTCTCAAGCAAATGTTTTTCTGACAGAGAACCCAACAAACTATAACGGCAACTTTATTATCAACTTTAACAATGTTCCTGCAGTTGCTGGCTTTGTTTACACTGCACAGGTTATCATTCGTCAAATCAATGGTACAGGAACAATCAGTGGTGTTAGGGTGAATGGAAATACTGCAATTACAAACTACAGTGCCAATCTAACTGTTGGTGCTGGTTATGATGTGATTAATTACTTCATGTATCTTGATGGTTCTAGCTGGAAAGTATTTGGCACGCAAGTTCAGTACGCTGATAACGCATAAGATATGTCTATTGGAATCTCTAAAATCTTATCATTCGGTGGTGGTGGCGCTCTTTATGATTTTGTTGACGCTAGATTTGGTCATGGGAATGCTACTAGAACAGCTACAAACTACGCTTCTGCCTTAAATACCCTAACTGGTTCTGGTGTTGATAGCTGGAAAAACAATCAAGACTTTTATAATGTTGTTTCTGGTTATCAATACTGGACAGTTCCCACCAATGGGACTTATAGAATTTCTACATACGGAGCAAGAGGTGGTCGTAGTAATTGTTGGGGTCCTTGGGGTGGTAATGGTGCATATGTTAGGGGTGATTTTAACTTAAGTGCTGGTGATGTTCTGAAAATGATTGTTGGTGCGCAGGGTGGTAGTAACTGTTATGATGCTGGTGGCGGTGGTGGTACATATGTTACTAAAACTAATAATACTCCCCTAATTATTGCTGCTGGCGGTGGTGGCGGTGCGCCATCTGGTTTTAGTGGCAGTGGTAGCAATGTTGGACGCTGGAATGTTGAGAGTGGATCTAGCACATCTTGGGCTAGTGGTGGTAGTAATGGTGGTGGTGGTAATGGTCGTGGTGCTGCTGGCGGTGGTGGCGGATTAACTGGTAATGGTGGTGGATCTTGGGGTGGCCAATCATTTACAAACGGTTCTAATGGTGGAAGTGGAACCAGTGGCGCTTATGGTGGTTTTGGCGGCGGCGGTGGTGGCGGTCAAACTAACGGTGCTGGTGGTGGTGGTGGCTACTCTGGTGGTGGAGCATCAGCTTGGAGTTATCAAGGAGCTGGTGGTGGATCCTATAACATAGGTGCAAATCAGACTGGTGCTAATGGTAACAACGCTGGCAATGGTTATATTTACATTCAGCTATTGTGATATACTAAATAACTAAAAGGAGATTGATACGCAAAAATGACTCGCCTAACTGTTGCACAAGTTAAGGATCTGAATAATCAAGGTGGTATGTCGTTTTCTAACGGCGCTATCACTGCAAATGGTCCTATCACGGTGAATAGCATCGTTATTAACGGTTCTGTCTCTGGTTCTTCTGGATATATTATTCCTTCCCAGAGTGGTCAGGCTGGTAAGTTCCTCTACACAAATGGATCTTCTATTTCTTGGCAGGCATCTAGTGCGAACTTAGGTATTCCTAACTCAATTTCTGTCTACAACAGTAGCAGTACATGGAATAAGCCTTCTGGCGTAAAACGTATCTGGGTTAAGTGTACTGCTGGTGGTGGTGGTGGTAGTGGCCATGGTGAATCTGGCTCTGCAGGTGCGCATACAGAGACTTTTGTGGATGTTGCAAACATCAATTCTATTTCTGTGACTGTTGGTGGTGCTGGTAGCGGCAGTAACTACTCTGGTCGTGCTGGAAATGGTGGTACTTCTTCCTTTGGCAACTATTGTTCTTCTGGCGGTGGTCAGGGTGCTAACAGAAACCAACAACATGAAGGTTCTCTGGGTGGTACTCCCAACCAAGGATCTGTTAGAATCTATGGAGGTTCTGGTCAGGGTCATAGAAATCCTCCTGGTCTTGGTCATGGTGGATGTTCTTTTTGGGGAGGTTCTTCGCCTACAGCACATAGACAACAACAATGGGCGCAAAGATACCGTGCACACGCCGCTTATGGTGCTGGTGGTTCCTCTGGTCGTAACAGCGAAAGAGGTGGCGATGGTCGCCAGGGTATTGTTGTAGTCTATGAATTCATTTGATATAAATAACAAAGTAGGAGACAAAGTAATCAATGAGTACCCTAAAAGTATCCTCAATTAGAGACCTTTCTGGTTCTGGCGGTCTTAACCTTTCCTCTGGTTCCATTACAGTGAATGGTACTCTGACCGTGAGTAATATCGTTATCAACGGAACCATTTCTGGTTCCTCGTCGCAAGTTATTCCATCCCTGTCTGGACAGTCTGGCAAGTTCCTGAGTACAAACGGAACTTCTATGTCTTGGGCAACTATCACAACTGGTGGTGGTCCTAAATCCATTTCTGTCTACAACAGTAGCTCTACATGGAATAAGCCCAGTGGTATTAGACGCATCTGGGTTATGTGTACTGCTGGTGGCGGTGGTGGTAGTGGCTATGGTGAATCTGGTGCTGCTGGTGGCCATACCGAGACTATTGTTAATGTGGAAAACATTAACTCTATCTCTGTGACTGTTGGTGGTGCTGGTGGTGGTACTAATTACTCTGGTCGTGCTGGTAATGGTGGTACTTCTTCCTTTGGTAACTATTGTTCCTCTGGTGGTGGCCAAGGTGCAAATAGAAACCAACAACATGATGGTGCTTTGGGTGGTAATCCCAATCAGGGTTCGGTGAGAATCTATGGTGGTTCTTCGCAGGGTCATCGTAATCCTCCTGGTCTTGGTCATGGTGGCACATCCTTCTGGGGTGGTGCTTCTCCTACAGCACATAGACAGCAACAGTGGGCACAGCGTTATCGCAGCCATGCTGCTTATGGTGCTGGTGGTTCCTCTGGTAAGAATAGTGAGCGTGGTGGCGATGGTCGCCAGGGTATTGTTGTAGTCTACGAATTCGATTGATCTAAAATGGCAAAAAGAGCACTTGTCCGCGCTGACGGATTTATCACAGATATTGTCGAGGCAGGCGAAGAATTTGAGGTCTATACAGGTCCTGGTTCTTCTCTGAAGTGGATGGATATTCCCGACGATGCTACTAATCTCTGGAAAATGGAACTTGGGGAGTGGATTCCCGACTTTTCTTATCACGATCCTGAGATGCTTCGTATCGTTGCTTATGGTGATCCTGGGGCACAACTTTCTATGCTTTATAGAGACATCGAAGCAGGTCTCTTTGGTGAAGCAGCAAAAGAAGGTAAATTCTTCCAACACATCAAAAATGTGAAGGAGACTCAGCCTGAAGTTGTGTATGAAGAAATGGAAGTTCTGAACGACGATGGGACAACCAGTGTTGTTAAACAGAAAGTTCTTCCAAATGAACCTTTCCCACATACAGAAGATATTCCTTGCTGGTTGGGTGAATTTGAGATTCCCGATGATGCACAGAAGGAATTTGGTATTGGAAGATATGGTCCTAATGTACCTGATATGGTACTTCCCGAACCTCTGCCTGAAGCACAATAATTCTTTATGAAAGTAGATAATGTCCTTGTTGTGGGGGGCGGTACTGCTGGTTGGATGACCGCTACCGCCCTTCTTAAGTTATGTCCACACATTAAAGTTTCTTTGATTGAGAGTGAAGACTATCCCATAATTGGGGTTGGTGAATCTACACTTGGTCAAATTAATGATTTCTTCGCTCTATTGGATCTTAAAGATGAACAGTGGATGAAAGACACTGGCTCAACATATAAGGTCAACATTCGATTTAATGATTTTTACAAGAAAGATGAACTATGGGACTATCCATTCGGAACTGCTGAAGGTAGACTGAATGCACTTCCTCATGGATGGATGACATGGTATGCCCTAAATCTTACAAAGCCAGATAAGTTCACCAGAGATACCTTTGCAAGAACTTACAATAGTGTTGGGCATCTTGCTTGGCATAATAAGCTGACAAACGACGATACTTATTGGAATCCAGATATTGATACTGCATATCATATGGATGCCATTAAGTTTGGTCAGTGGTTAAAGAACAATATCTGTATTCCAGCTGGTCTTGATTATCACACTGGAAATGTTGTTGACTGTGAGAAAGATAACTTTGGCAACATCACAGCTCTTCTGACTGACGATGGGCGTAGATTTGAGTATGATCTTTATGTAGATTGTACTGGGTTTAAGTCTCTCCTTTTGGAGCAGTTCATGGGTGAAGAGTTTGTATCATTCCATCATAATGATGGTGGTTGTCTACTCAATGATACAGCTGTAACATGTCACATGCCTCACGAAGATCCTTCTAAAGAGGTTACAAACACAACAAATTGCACTGCCATTGATAATGGTTGGGTTTGGGATGTTCCTCTTTGGGAGAGATCTGGTGTTGGATATGTTCACTCTTCATCTTTCTGCAAAGATCCAGAATCTGAATTGTATGAATACCTTGTGAAGACTAGAGGAAAAGATAGGGCAGATAAAGCACAAATGAGAACCATTCGATTTAAGAATGGTAAACATAAGAGATCTTGGGTGAAGAATGTGTGTGCGGTTGGATTATCCAACTGTTTTGTGGAACCTCTAGAAGCAACGGGTTTGCTGGTTACACATGAACAAATTATTCGTCTATGTAACAATCTTGCTGGTCGTGGTGGTATTATTAACCGCGCTGAAGTTGATATGCTAAACTTAGTTGCAGACCTAGAGATTGAGGGATTTAAGAACTTTATCGCAGCCCATTATGCCTTCTCGGCAAGAGAGACCCCATATTGGAAATTTGTTAGTGATGAAGTACAATATGATTTTGATACTGGTGGATTGGATAATCTATTTGTCCGTTGGGCATCAGAAAAGCATGTTGCCTATGAATTTATAGGTGATCCTGCACATAACGATGGTCTGCGCTATGTTGGTGCTGGTATGGGATTTAATCCTCTAAATACTCATACGTTGCGTCTTAAAAGACTACAAAACAATCTCTTACCAGAAGTTGATCAACAAGAGCTGAATACAGCAGAGCTAAGGATTGACGAGTGGAATAAAGAGATGTTAGATTGGTGCAACAGTCTCCCATCGTCTTACGAGTTCCAAAAACAAACAATTTATAGGAGTAATTATGTCTGAAGAGCAAACTCTTGATCTCCCTGAAGTGATCGAAGAAGAAATCGAAGTAGAAACTGAACCTGAAGTGATTAATGAAGTTGATAGTCCTGAGGATGCAGTTAAGAGTCTTGAGGATCTCTGGCGTAATCTGATCTATCAGCATAGGGAAAAGTTTAACAGGTACAGTGAGATGCAACAGTCGCTGTCTTCCATGAGCTTTGATCGCCCCGAAACGCGAATTGATTTCACGGAGATGAATACTCTTCGTGATGAAATTGTGAAGCTTGAGGGTGGTTTGGAAACTATTAATCTCTTCCGCCAATATGTTCTTGGTGAAGAGCCTCAGCCTTGGGTTGAGAGTGAGATTAAAGAGATGCGTAAGAAAATTAAAGTACGCACTCGTCCTGGTTATGAAAAGTATGCTGATTGGGAAGCTGACACAACTGAAACTGGTACTGATAAACTGAATTCTGTTAAGTGATGAATCTAGATTATATTTTTCCCACTCCTATTTGGTGGGTTGATCTGGATGTTGATATTGCTAAAATGCAAGAGATTTGCTATAGCATTGCTGAATCTATGCCTAGCAAATCACGTAGTAACAGGGGAAAGATGAATTATCAATCCCCTGATTTTTTTGGTGAAGAGATCATCCAAGGTGAGCCTACAGAAGATGAATTTGCCAACTTGTTGAGGCAGATTAAATCATCAGCAAACAAAGCATTCGATACTTTTGAGTCTTGTGTTACTACACTAGAGTTTGCAAATGTATGGATCAACATCAATAACAATGGTGGGTATAACGAAACACATACTCATCCAGGTTCATTGATGTCTGGTGCTTTTTATGTTAAAGTTCCTCCAGAAGATGCTGGAGATCCTGGTCATATATGTTTCCATCGTAATGCAATGGAAGCCTACGTGATTCACTCTCTTGGACTTGCTGAAGATTTGAGTAAAGCAGAAACTCCACACACATTTGCTACCTGGACATATCCACCAAAAGAAGGTAGGCTAGTTCTATTTCCATCCTGGATTCCACATGGTGTGCGAGAAAACGAAACACACGAAGATCGTATCAGTATTTCCTTTAATCTAATTCCAAACAGAAATAAGAGAAACCTGCACGACATTATTAAATCCCATGAGAGAAAAGGATCTTAGTTTATTTTCAGTCCCCGTGCGAAAGGGATACATTGTACCAAATGCTAAACAATATTCCGAAACCTATGAATATCTACATTCATTGTTTCGGAATTGTAATAAAGGTGTCTGGGCTTTAGAAACTGGTAAGTCTACGTCAGAACTTGAGGGTGGTAGTGCTTTATTTCAGAACCCTATATTTGATTGGCTTACACTGCCTCTTCTGGCTGATGTAAAGGACTATTGGCAGAATGTTCTTCATTATCGCAAAGATTATCACATGTATGTTGACAGTATGTGGGCTAATCTTCACACCAATGGCGACTCAACTGGTCTACATGCCCATGTAAATGGTAGGGGCAAATCACATGTTTCTGTGGTATATTACTTTGTAAAAAATCATGGTTCTAGTGATCTGCAATTTGCAAATCCACTTGAGCAAATACTGAGGATGTGTCCTTTGGATGCACCATACGATGATTGGTCTAGAACTTCTGGTTACAGTTACGATTACTTCACAGCCGAGACAGTAAGATCTGATTATCTAATCTTCCCTTCATGGCTGCAGCATCGTACACTACCAAATGATGATAGTGAACGTATTGCTATCAGTATCAATTTCAGTGGTTATCCTTTAGATCCTACAGAAGGAGAATTTGATACAGTACAATGAATAAACTTATATTGCCATTTCTAAATCCAAGCCTATACCAATGTGGTGATAAACCTATGGTGTGGCGAGAAGCATTGAGTAATCCAACTCAATATGTAAACTGGGATACTGTTACTCATTGCTTTAACAATCCATGGTATTATCGTTGTGCTGTTCTTAATCTTGAGGGACGGCGATTGCATCTTCCTCAAAAGTTTGAGGTATGGCATGAAAAGGGTGTGCCACATAAGCATGAACTATTCCAAGCGATCAACGAAGGTCATACATTTATCATCGAACAGTATGGGCACTACAATGCCGCAGTGGACAATCTTCTAGAGAATATTGAGGATATGTTTGACTGCAATTGTGATGCCCATATATTTGGTAGTGCGAAAGAGGGAAGTAAATCATTTGGCGCCCATTGGGATCTTCCTCCAAACTTTATTTGTCAAATTGATGGTGAAACACATTGGAATGTATATGAGGAGAGATGCTCTGCTCTGATTGAGATGACTGATGAACCTTATCTGCCTGATAAAGAGGGACAAGAACTTACTATTGCGCTAGATGTTACACTCAAACCTGGAGATGTGATGTATATTCCTGCTAGGACCTATCATAAACCCTTTCCTGGCGGCAAGAGGTTGTCTATGAGTATTCCTTGCATGTATCCTCTTGATGTAGAATCTGATCGGAAACAATATGAAATCGAGTTTTAGCTATCCTCTTCCACAATGTATGGAAGATCAGATCGAAGAACTTTGCCTAAGTCCACAATTTCCTTGGTATTTCATCAGGGAAACTACATGGTTGGAAGAGGGAATCGGAAACTACGATAGTAGTAGCTTCTCGCATGTATTGGTGATGGACTATCAGCCAGCCTCTCAATATTATGATGTATTTGAGAGTGCTCTTAGGTGTATTGCAAACATTGCTGAACAACCTTTCAGTGATATCTACAGAGCACGATTGGGCTTACTGTATCCTGATGGTAAGCAACATCATAACCCACATGTAGATTTTGAGTTTCCACATACAACTGCTTTATATTATGTAAATGACTCTGATGGCTCTACACATTTCTTTCAGGATGGTTCTGTGATCCAAAAGAGTCAACCAGCAAAGGGCAAGATGATTGTATTTGATGGTTTACAAACACATGCATCTGCATCTCCTACAAAAGGTGTACGAGTTGCTCTAAATGTCAATTTTCGCCCTAGAGTTTGTTAAATAGTTGAGTCTTTGGGGGAAGACCAATGTTTCTAATGAGGTCAGCCGTTCTTACAAAAGAGCAAAAAGAACTGCTAAAGTATGCTCTATTTCTACTTCAGAAAGATTATTATGCAAAATGTGGTGAACTTCCTACTAACAAGAGGAAATTGATTGATGAAATCGCAACAGCACTTCAGCTTAGATCTGAAAATCATTGATGATTTTCTAGATGATGACTACCATAACCAAATCTTAACTTTACTTGATGGATGTGTGTTTCCGTGGTATTACCAGAAGACTCTCACCCATGGTTGTAATGATATTCAGGCACACGGTTTTAATCATTGGCTAAGTTCGGAAAGTGATCCTGAGTTCTGTACTCTGGTTGAGATGATGCAATCGTATCTAAATGCTAAAGAATGCTTACGTGTTCGGGCAGATATGACACTATATAACCCACAAGGTTATAGACATTCTTTTCATGTTGATAGTCAAGAACCACACACGGTTTGTATATATTATGTCAACAATAGCGATGGTGATACGATTATATTGGGTGATAATGGTAATTTAGAACGTGTGGCACCAAAAGCAAATAGATTGATTGTATTTAATGGTAGATATTTGCACACGGGACATTCGCCTTCTAGACATAAAAACAGAATACTCATTAATGCAAACTTTCGATGAGTGGACAGTTTATTAAGTGGACTATGCTTTGTTGACCTGTGTGCTCCACTTGCTATACTTCACTCGTCAGGACAAATAACCACAACTCTGACACATGACCACACCACTTTTCATTGGAGAATCTGTACCACTAGAAGTGCGGAACATCATCAAGTCTCTCAGTATTGGTGCACGAGTTCGTTACAAGAACATCGAAGGACCAATAGAATTCATCTGTGATGATTACATTACAATTTGTTGTAATGAATATCCACATGGTGATCCTTCTGCACGTCACCCAACAACTAAGTGTTGCGCCTTGGTGTATAATCAATGGTGGGATGAGTTGGAACTAGATGATAGCTATTTCCAATATAATAAAGCATACGATGGTGTGGTTAATGATCATCCTGGAAACGAAATGCTACCTGAGATTGACAAACGATGATTAGTGTAACTGAAAACGATGATGGATCATTTAACATCTCTTGGGATGAGAATGATCCTGCAGAATCGATCTTTAATGATTGGACAGAACAGGACTTTATTGATTATTTGATGTCATGTGTTCGTGAGGATGCTGATGGAGAGTAGAGGTGAAGCTGACATGAAATACCACAATAATCTACCATTGTGGTATGAAGTGAAAAAGCAGGCAATCCAAGAGTACCTGCAAGATATTATTAACAAGAAACAACCCCAAAAGAATGTCTGATTACAAAGTCACTCTCACACGTCCTGATGCTCCTGGCTACCTTCGTGAGGTAATTATTCGTGATGCAATCAATGAGAACGATGCTATCAGCATTGCTGAAAGCACTTATGGAGGTGAAGCAAGGATTGCAATTTTGCATTGTGGTGGCTCTGGAAGTTCTGGTAGTGATGATGATGGTGACATGGTTTTTGGTATCATTGCATTGGTCGTAATTGCTGCTATAGTATATGCAGCTTTTGCTGCATGGAAAGTTGCACTAGCTGTTGGTGCTGCTTTATTCTTACTCTGGCTATTGTTCTAAACAATACACTGTGCCAGTCTGCAAGGTGTCCCTGGGATTGACCTAGGGGCACCTTTTCGTGTATTATTACAGAGTCAACGGCAGTTCACTGATGGCTATCACCCTTCGCCCCCACCAGCAGCGTGCCCTCGATGCGATGAATCGCTATGATAAAGGGCAAGTAATTGTCCCTACTGGTGGTGGCAAAACTATTATTATGATTCAGGATTGCATCCGCCAAATCAACAAGCAATCCAGCACTATTGTTGTTGTTGCTCCTCGCATTCTGCTTGCTAACCAGCTCTGTGATGAGTTCCTGCAGTTTATCGATACCAATGCTGTGCATGTGATGCATGTTCATAGTGGTGAAACTCATCACTTCAGCAGCACCAAGACAGACAAGATCGCTCTGTACAACAATACTGCGCGTGTTGCAGGTGAGTCTTGCATTATCTTCACTACCTATCATTCTCTGGGTCGTGTTGTTGACTCTGGAATCGATATTGATGTTGCTTACTTCGATGAAGCACATAACAGTGTTTCTCGTTCTTTCTTTGTTCCCACTGCAGCATGTTCTCTACACTCTAAGGCTGCATATTTCTTTACTGCAACTCCTCGCACTTCTCGCAGTAGTGGTCGTGGTATGAACAACGTTGATGTGTATGGTAACGTTATCTGCAATGTTCCTGCTCCTGAGCTTATCGAGCAGGGGCACATTCTCCCTCCCACAATTGTTCCTTTTGAGACCGATCTGACTCGCACCAAGCACAACGTTCATGACGTTGATGCTGATACTGTGCGTGACATTATCGACCAGCTTGATGAGACCCACGCTGCAAAAGTTCTGGTTGCTGTTCCTAGCAGCAAGATTCTGGGCAACATGATCAGCAAGACTACTCTCTTGATGCAACTCAAAGAGCGTGGCTACAATGTCATGCACGTTACCTCCAAGTTTGGTGCAATTATCGATGGTGTGAAGGTTTCTCGCGAGAAGTTCTTCGACACGCTAACTGCATGGGGGAAGGAAGACGGTCGTAAGTTTATCATCTTCCACTACAGCATTCTGTCTGAGGGTATCAACGTCCCTGGTCTTACCCACTGCATTCTGCTGCGTAATCTGAACATTGTTGAGATGGCTCAGACTATCGGGCGCGTCATTCGCCTAGATAAAGAAGATGCCGCTAAGCTTCGTTCTGGTCAGCTCACCCCCTGCCAATGGGGTTTCTACAATAAGCCTACTGGCTTCGTGACTGTGCCCGTGCACAAGACTTACGGCGCTCAGGTTATCAAGCGTCTCCAGAATGTTGTTGATGCTATCTTTGTCAAAGGTGTTCCTCCTCTCTCTATTGTTGCTTGATTATGGGAAACGTACTGAACCTTTTCTCCCCATTCTATTACCATGGGGAGGTTGCCAATCACCAAGAGGTTAAAGAGTTGCTCTTGTCCGAACTGGATGAGAGCAAACTTTCTTATGCTTCGGAATGGAACTGCGATGTTCTAACATCCTTTGAGAATGCAGCGAACCAAACAGGATTCTCTTGGGATTTCTTTGAGACAGCTGTGCAGGACAATCTACTGGACATGCATATGAAATTGCATGGAAAACCTAATGTGTCATTCTTCATGACTGAAGCGTGGATTAATGTATATGAACAGCAGTGTTCACAGGAAGTTCATACTCATTCTGGTGGTGATGGTTGTTGCTTTTCCTGTGCCTATTTCTTACAGTATGATCCCGAGCATGATGCTAAGTTTGGATTCTACAATCCATCTCAGGATATGCACGTTGGTGACTTCAGTAAGCATTATCCAACTAACTCAACTTGGTTTCCTGATGTAAGAGAAGGTGATATTTTGATCTTCCCGTCTACACTTCATCATTTTGTGCAACCGCAGCGCACAGACCATAAAAGGATCACTGTGTCCGCTAATTTTCGACTCAAAACACAATATACACAACTATGAGAATAATTGACGACTATTTTCCACAATGGATGGTGAAAGATGTAGCAGAGTGGTTAACTGACTACTGCCCTCTCTACTATAACAACGCCCCATATGGTGAGTATAATAAATCTAGGTTCTTGGGCAACACAGTTATCAGAAACAATGAGTTTACTGATACTTCACCTTGGTATTGGTTCTTTGCATATCTAAACGAATGCATTATCAAGGATATATGTAAGGATGAGCCAATTTCTCACATCCATAGAGTGTTGGTTAATGGTCAATCCCCTGACATGATCTCAGAAATGCATACAGATCACGATAGAAAAGCAACCTCAGTTGTTTATCATGCCTTTGGTGATTCTGGTGACACAGTGTTTGAGACAGGAGAACGTATTGAGTTTAAGCAAGGTAGGTTAATTGTGTTTGATTCTTCTATCAAACATATGGGAGAACCTCCCGCCAGTGGTTTCAGGGTTTCGCTAGGTGTGATCGCTCCATGGGATGTGACACCTGCCGAACCGCCCACCATTTACCCACAATTCCCCTGATGCGTGCAATACTATCTGTGTTGAGACAAATTACTCAACTATGACTAAAACATCCGTCTTTTGGATTCTTCTTGCTGTAGCAGGAATTACATCTTATAATGTATTCCTCGCACAGCGAGACATGAGAATGTTTGAGGCTTATGATCTCAAATGTTCACAACAACTCACCAACCCTAACTGCCGCTACGCTAAATGACTCCTGACACTTACACTTTCTCTGGAGATGCTATCACCTTCCTTGGTCTTATTGGTGTGGTTTCGACGCTTATCATTGTTGTTACTTCTTTTCGTCGCTACTACAATTCTCCTCTGAGGAAATAGTAACTAATGACAACAGACTACTTTACTAGAACATCAAACGAGCCCTATAATCGACATAGATACAAAGTGTGGTGTACTGATGGATCTGTAAAGATTCTTTCTGATTATGATGAAGTTCTAACTGCATGGTGGAACTTCCCACAATATTGTTCTCTTGTCGAAGTTATCGACGCTAAAACAACTGGAGGAGGGTTCGGATGAGTACAGGAATTGATGTAAATTCTGGTAAATGTTATAGCCTTGTGGCAGCAAAACGTCATGTAGAGGAGCTTTTTATTCTTGCTGAAAAGATCGACTCAAGTGATCGTGTAAAATCACTTTTGCGTCAACTTTACAGCGAATTGGAGTATAAGCATGATGTGCTGCGATCCCCAGAATTGCAAGTCCTGGCAACAAGCAAACCTGGAAATTCTGTCCCTGGTAGCTATACCGAGAACGGACATTACGATAGAGATTGATGCATGTGACAATTTAGAGACTGGCACGGATGGGTTGACAGATAGTTGACCCATCCTTTATATTATCAATGTAGTCACGAATGGGTGATTTTGCAATGGCAAAGACAACTAAAAAGCAAGGTGCTGGAACTTCTATCGAGCACTATATCCAAGATGCAGCAGAAATCTATCTTGCTGCGCGACTTCAGGAAGAGGCAGAGTATCATGGTGTTTCCATCTCTCAGTCTGCTGATTCTCTCAATGAGCAGTGGGTTGATTATTGTAATGATCGCGATGTTCTTGGTAAGTTTCTGAAGTCTAAATATCGTACTAATGTTGATCGCGTAGCTCTTGCTATTGTTCTCGACATTATTAAACAGTATCCCAACGAAAAGTTTGACTTTAAGTGCGTGGATTCTGAGTTTCGCGCTATTGGAAAGAAAGGCGATTTGCTGATCACTTTCTGTAGCGGAGAGCAGGTATCAGTTAGTGTAAAGAACTATCAGAACGGATTTGATTCTATTCAGGTGTGCTCTGGTACGTTTAACTCTACTCTGAACAATTTCTTGTTCGATAGCACTAACTGCACCCCTGGAACCTATATCAATCCTCTCACTGGGGAAAAGTTTAAGGGTAGCAATCGCGAAGAGCGTGATGCTATCGTCTCCAAGATGTATCCTAATGTTCTCTCTTTCTATCATGATCTAGATAAAATCAACGATACTATTCGTGATTTCTACGTCAACAGCAAAGAGGCAGAATATTGGGATAATGTGAGTGAGCAATGGGAGAAAGATTGTAAAAAGGTTGGCACTCTTGTTGCCGAACTTGTAAACTGTGCTCTCTCCTGGGTTCCTAATTCTATTGTACTTGATCGCCTACAGAAAGCAACTGGTTTGGTTTCTGATGAGCACTTGTTGTGTATTGGTAAGGGTAACTATCTTTTCTCCTTAACTAATGCCAAGTATGATATTCTTTCCGCCCGTGTAAAGAACGCAACGCACGTTAACATCACCAACCGTGGCCAGTCTGTGTTCTATGATATTTGTGATGTTTCTGGTGTAGTTATCACCATTAATCAGCCATTCACTCTACAGAAGAATGGTGCATGGTTCGCAACTAATGAGGAGCGATTTGAGGGTGTGAGAGAGAAGAATGATAAAGGTAAGAAAGTGATGCTTAAGTGGGGGCAGCGTCGCCCTGCTAAGAGTAAAGAACTTGCTACCTCTATGAATACATACCTGCGTCTCAAATCTGTTCTTTGATTGTACTAAACATGAATCATTTACCACCTCCCCCAATCATTAAATGTGTTGACTGTAATTACAATGAAAACAAAACTCTAAGCTTCCTTCAGTCTCGGGGAATTAGAGACAAGAATGCTCTCGCTGTAGTTATGGGAAACATCAAGCAGGAGTCTAACTTCACTCCTATGATTTGCGAGGGTGGTCTAAAGACATCTTATCGAGGTTGCCGTAGTGGTGGCTTTGGATTAATCCAATGGACCACATCACGTAGATACTATGGTTTGGGTAGTTTCTGTAACAAATATGGTTGCGATCCCAATACACTGACAGGACAACTTCGGTACATGGTGAATGAATCTCAGTGGCGAAAGTTGGAGCCAGTTCTAAAGCGACCTGGATACTCAATTAGCTATTACATGAAACATTCATGGAACTGGTTGGGGTGGGGAATCCATGGCAATCGCACTAGATTTGCATACAATTATCGCTCACGCCTTTACACCATGTGACAGTTGGTCAAACTGTCCACCTGGCGCCCCAGAACCCCCTCTGGGGTGCCATACTATAAAGGTCGTCAAGGGAACACCGATGCAGCTCTCCGCAATCTCCAAGATCAACGGCAAGCCTTCCATGGTTATTGACTACTATCCCGTGAAGGACAGCAGCAAGTTTATGTTTAAGGTTCTCAAGTTTCGTGGTGTTGATGCTATGTCTTACAAGTGCATCACAAAGCGTGACTTTGAGCGTGAAGTTGCTGAGCGTATTGCCTACGGTTATGAAGTGACTGGGTTTAACACTGAAGAGAAGAATGTTAACCCCATGGCTGGAGCTTGCTGAAACAATAAGTTTCTGAAAGTATTCTACAGACAGTCACAATGACCCGCTTCGATGAATTCGCTCACTATGCTCTGTTCGCTGGTGTGATCATGCTAGTGGCAGTTGGCATTGCCATTCTCACCAACCATGCCAACGTGAAGATCGAAGCCCGCTGCATTGCTCAGGGTGGGCAGGTGCTTGTGACGCCTGGCGAAGTGTCCCGTTGCCTGCTGCCCCCCACCCGCTGACCCCTTATACTGATCTCAGTTCAGACAACGACAATGACCAGAGCAGACAACCTCCGCCGCTTCATCGCTTACACTCTGACTGAAATGGATCGCGACTTTCACGGTTGGACTTTCACTCCCGAAGATTTTAAGAACTACAGTGAGAATGATCTTCGCGAGTTTTGCTATCGTCATCACTCTCCCTCGCTGAATAATGCACTCGCAACCACAATGATCTGAGTCTAAACAATCCCAAATCGCCCTTCACTTAATCTAAACATGTTTGACGAAATGTGGAACGAAATCCAAGACATGCCTGGTGAGATCTTTGACATTACCGACGAAGATCGTGATCAGATGATTGCTGAATGGGAGCAAGAAGATGAAGAGAATTCTCAACCTGGATGGGGTTTAATGGGTTGGGAAGAATGATTAAAACTCCTCGCGTATTGATAGCTTGGCACCGCCATGTTACGGGATATTGGGAGAAGAAATTACCCCATATCCCTGGTGCAAACTCTAAACAATTCTGGAACATTCTCAACGGTAACTAACACGATGTCTGACTTCATTTGTGTTTACTTCGGTCACGATTCCAACAATCCTGATAAGTGGTGGAACATTAATGCCAAGGGGTTTGCTACACCTAGTGAGGCAGAAAAGCATGGCTTGTTTATGATGCCAACTGCAGGTGTGTTCGGCTTCGCTGTTATCGAAGAGGGTGAAGATTTCTGGGAACTGATTCTCGATCGTTCCATTCTTCCTCCGAATTATTCTATCGACTGTGATCGATTGGGTACGTTTAGCATCCAACCAGCTCCACAACTTACCATGGTCTGATAAACTTACACCAGCACATTAATTACAACAAAATCATGGATTACGACATCGACGAGAAACAAACTAGCATCGATAATATGAGTGACACAATGCGTGAGCGTTTGCAAGTTGCAGCGATTCGTGATAACATCGATGACATGAAAGCAATCTACAGCGAGTGGATTGTTGATGATCGCGATCCTGAAGATGGCGAATATGTTTTCACTTTCATTCCCAATTACACCCTCCAATGAATAAAGAAACCACACTGCACCTAGCACTCATTCAGCTGGACAATCTTGAGAAGCTAGTTGATAAGCTGGACTATAAAGATTATCTTTATAGCAAGATCAGCAAGATGCGTTATGAATGTAAGCGTCAGCTGAGGAATTGCACTGCTGAAGTTGTCTGTGATGTTTAGTCTAGTTTCGTTTGGCACTTTTGCTATAGGTGTGGCGCTAGGTTATAAGATTGGTTTTTTCTACGGTTTCAGATGCGGGCGTGAGGATCAGGCCGTTGCAGCCAGAATTGCAGAAAAATCAAGAATCCAGCCCAGTGGTGGCAAGGGTTCTCGGCTGCCAGACCCTTGGGGCTGATCAGGATACCATCGCAGCGGAGCAAATCGAGCCAGTGTGCCAGTTGGGGAAAGTGTCCACTATCGCTTGAGAAGTGCCCCGATGGGTGCAATACTTAAAGGGTCAAAGACAGGCAAGCGAATGACCCGCCAGTTCCACAACATGAGCATCGAAGATCGTGAGATGTTCGCTTACAACGCTGCTCGCGAGCGTAAGCAACAACAACTCGATGCAATTGCACCCGAGCTGCGTATCAAATACTGCTTCGAGTTTCTGAAGGTTTACACTAAGGAGCGTGATGAAATGATGGCAGCTCGCTGCTATGATGGCATCGCTAAGTACAGCGACAAACTTGATTGGTCTGAGGCACACTTTTGATGAACATTGTTGATCTTTCTGTTCTCGCCACCTTCATTCTTTTAGTTGGTGGCATCATCTTTTTCTTTAACGCAATCGACCGCTGATCATGGCAATCACTAAAACAATGGCACTCTCTCAGTTTCGTTACAACTGGAAAGTGTCAACCAAGGGCACACAATGGGCGACTGATGTAGTTGCAAAGCGTGAAGCGTGGAACAACTTCACCGATTCTCTCTGCAAAGAGGGATACATCACGCAATCTCAGTATGATCGTTGGACCAACCCTTTCTGAATAACAATCATGAAAAGCTATCGAGTTTGTGTAGAGACTTACGATGGATGTGTCACGGTTTGGCATGAAAAATCAAAAGCAAAGAGTGCCGATAAACTTATTCTAAATCGGGTCTACAATCAACTCTGTGGACTGAACATTAAAGAAATTTCTGTTACTCCCGATGCAACTAACTGAACAGCAAAAGCAATTGTCTGAAAAGCATTTCTTCATCTCTTTCCTGCACACTTTCCCCAGTAATGGTAAAGAATTGCTTGCTGCTCTTGATGAGATTCTAAGGGGTGAAGTTAAGTGGATTGATCCCTCTGTATTCTGATTCTTGACTATCATGATCGAAAGCACTAGAGTTACTGTTAATCAGTCCCGCCACGTTGAGTATGTGTGGATGGTGGGTGATAATGAATTTCTAGGTGAGAATCGTCTCAGCCTCTTTATCATCGAAGAGGATGCGCAAACTAACAGCAACTTCCGCGTTAAGATGCGCAAGAAAGTGAAGGAAGATGAGCATGGTCCTGTATATCACTACGTTTATACTTTCTCTGCGGATAGTGTTGCGGAAGCCAAGGAATTGATCACTGATTTCTACTCTGAGGACATCACTCAAACTATCAACAAATAGTGTGCCAGCTGCAAAGCTGTCCACCAATCCCCCACAGACCCCTGAAATGCCCTATATTAAGTGCATCGGAGGGCAACGGACCTTCCACATCTCCAACCCTAACATGCGCAAGATCGAGCGTCTGATGAACCAAGCCATCGCCGATGGTAAGGATTGGAAACTGGATAACACTGAGGTTGTTTCTTACACCAACAGCTGCGATGTGTTCCTGCATGGTAACCTCATCGCCCGCATTGGTGAAACCTGGATTGAGCTTTTTGATGGTGGTTGGCAGACTGTCACCACCAAATCCCGCCTGAATGCTATTCTCGACGCCAACGGTTGCGGTGGTGAGCGTGTATTTCAGAAGAAAGGTGAGTGGTTTGTGACTGTTAACGACGGCAGCAACAATTTCGCTACTGTGCCTTTCTTCTCTGGTATGCGCCTCAACTGATCAACACTTTCTCTCCTCAATCATGAAACTCTTCATCATCAACAACGTCCTCTCTGATTATACTTCTGGCATGGTCGTTATTGCTGCTGAGAATAAAGATCAGTGCCGCGAGTTGTTTATCAAAGAGTTCAGCGAATGGCACGCTAAAGATTTCGATGAGTATGGTACTTTCACTGTTATCGAATCTGCATCAGTTGAGGAAGCAGGTGTTATTGATTATGTTTACGGTGGTGGTTGATTAATATGGCAAGAAAGCGTCTTACTTGTAAACCACTTGACCCCAAGAAAGTGAAAGTAATTGGTCTCATTTTTGTCCTTGCATTCTTTATCTTCCCTGGTGTAAGATATAACACTGGCGAAGCTCTTCACCTCACTGCTGATCTTATCCAACGCACTGCAAAATGACCACTCTCGCAATGCCTGAAAAGACTCAACAAATGTTGGTTGAGCATTATGCAATCCTCCTCACTGGTGCACTCTACGAAGATTATAAATTACAGTCAATCGAAGCACATAACCGCTCAATTGGTATCGGTCAAGATGTAGACTATCACTCCAAACAAATTGCCAAACTCTATCAACAAGGTCCAGATGTTGAGTTCTATCTTGATTCCACACCACGTAAGTATTTCCGCCTCGTGATGCGCTATCTCAATGGATCTAAGCAGCGTTCTGTTCATGCTTTCATAGATAAAACCACAGGCGATGTATACAAACCCGCATCATGGAAAGCACCCGCTAAACACATCAGATACAATCTCCTTGATGACAAATCTCGTGAATTGTGTTACTCTAAATGTGATTGGGCTGGCTCCTATCTTTACCTCCGTTAATTAATCAAAGCATGACTAATCTTTCTGATAACCTCAACGATAAAGTACAGTTTGAGACTTATGGTCTCTTCATGACTCCTGTCACTAAGTATAACTTACAAGAGTTCGTTGATCCTGTACTCTCCTGGATGAAAAATCAGGATTTCGTTGATCTAAATGAACGTAAAGTCCTCTGCCATAATGTACAACAAATTGGTAAGACTAACCAGATCCTAAAAGATCTCCCCGACCTTAATCAAGCCCTGATCGATGTAGCTCACAAGCATAATGAAACAGGTCTTAACTATGCCTCAAACTTTGCAATTTCTGAATGTTATGTAGAGGTAGCACATGAAGGTGCACTATACGCACCACATGAACATTCCAATTGTTTATTCTCAGGAACGTTCTTCATTGCCTATAATCAAGAGGCACACAGTTATCTAAAGTTTAAGCGTAACGTTCTCTCCTCAATGTTCCCTATCATGATGCTCCCTTTTAATAACATGACTGCCTTTAATCTTCAGGAAGCAACTATTCCTTACAAGGCAGGTGATGCAGTAATCTATCCTGCTAATCTCACCCATGGTTATGAATCAAACCCTACAGGAGATCGTATCACTTTGACCTTTAATGTAGTGCCCGCTTAGACTATACTAACTCTCCGCATAGTTTTCCACAATTTCCACAAGAATTATGTGGAAAACTATATTAAATTAAATGTACAAAAAAACATTGTTAAGTGTTCATTAAATCGTGTTAGAAACTCTCTAGAAAGCCTGTTAGAAACCTTGCGGTATGTTGTGACCTCGGACTGTAACACATCATCACCGAGTTGTCAACACTAACAGGACAGTTCAGAAACACTCACAGACCACTTGACTTTGCCCCATTGATCATACATAATATCTAAGTCCTTCACAGATACATTCACATCACAACATCTCATGGGTCGCACTTACAAACGCAACGACTTGCATAACTCTCGACGCCCCAAATCTATCAGGGAAAAGCGTCAGTATTCAGGGTCTAAAAGGGACACCTATTATGATGACTTTTCCACAGACTTTTCCACAGGTAAGTATCAACGAAAGAACAAGACTTCGGATTACTATGACCAGGAGGATTACCAATGAATGATGAACTCTTTGGTGACTGGATTGATGAATTCTTGAGTGAACAAACAGAGGACGAATATGCCCTCTTTGATGATGACTACGATGCCAACTTTACCGATGATTATGGAGTCAATGGTTATGAATAAAACTATCACCCTAGAGACAAATCCCCCAGTTAGTGTAAAGATCTGGGAGAAGAATCATAAACACTTCTGGCGCTATGATTACGATGGTTGCCCTAAGTATGGTCCCTTCACTAACTATCAACAAGCACTAGCAGATTCCCTTGCTTATTCTAACAAATGAGTTTCAGTGAACGGTTAAGCTTTCTGCTTGATATGTACGATGAAGGATCACTCCCAGCTGATGAACAGATTGAGTTAGCCCAGACACTTATTGACACTGGACTGAATGAACAACTCACACAATATCAACGACTATGTGACTACTTCATTGCTGAGGGTTTGTGTTATGATGTGGGCTATGAATATGCCTCTGAGTGACACCTAGAAGGGCCTACAGTAAGCCTCAACGAGGGGCAGGGTATTCTGCCCCCTATCTGACAGTTATTGTTGCCCCGTTATGTTATAGCGCGGTAGCGCCGTATATTAAAAAGTACCTTCTCTCTAAGCTATAACAGTATCCCAGAGCGGTCGATATATTATTCGACTTTTCGTTTACCCCAGTATTAAAAAATTTCCCAGGTATGAAAGAGGTCCCCCAGGTCGGCATAAGAGAAGAACTTACATATATTTGGATGTGCCTGTGTGAGACAGTGTACATCTTTTTTAGTAACAGGAGTGAATTCACAGATGAGAAGAAGGTATGATGAGGTCTATCATGAATGGGGAAAGTATGTGGGTGTCCCATGGTATGATAGGAAAGCATTGGGTGGATGCTACCAGATTGTGAGAAAATTCTTCCAGACTGAGTATGACGTAGAGTTATACGATTTTGTTTCTGAGAAAAAGTATTTGTTTAGACCTGAATATATTCAGAAACAATCAGAGTTACTTGGAGGGCTTACGACAGTCTATACAGGAGAAGAGGGTAAAACATTTGACACCTCAATTCTTAGAGTGGGGGATGTAATGATCATGAGGCTATTTCTAAACGCCTTAGAGGGCGGTTACAGCGCCTCTGGTGATGGTTTAGCATGGAATCATGCAGGCATCTATTTGGGAGATGATTACATGTTACATCATCCATATATGTGCGATTCTACGATAGAGGACTTGCAAGCAGATGGAAGTTGGTATGTAGAGCACACCCAGTTAGTTCTAAGGGTGGATGAGATATATACCAAATAGGTTATACATGTTACCAATTTACTATTAACTATGAGTAAGAGATTTACACTGCCAGTAGAGATGGATGCGCATGGGGAATTCTTCATTACATTTCCCGATGATGTTATTGATGATTTGGGATGGAATGAGGGAGATACCTTGGAATGGTCTGAGGATATTGATGGGTCGATTATATTGAGGAAGGTTGAGGAAGTGGGGGAGGTGTGAAAAAGTCACTTCCAAAAAATCGCGAAAAACCGCGTTTCAGGAGAATGAATTATGGATGAATTTTTGGATCAGTATCAAGAGCACATGGAGATGCTTAGTCAAGCATTAACGAACTTGGCTAATCGTATTGGTAATGTGGAGCAAGCAATGGGGCGGATGCCTGAGCCTGGTGCGGACATGATCAAGTATAAACCTGAGGGGTATGAAGATTATCTAAACATTCGCGAATTGTTTGATGATCTATATGTCAGGCTAAATATGTTGGAAGACAGAATCAAAGCACTTGAGTAATGCCAGCATATATTCTGGAGACTGGTCGTAGTTATCCTAATCCCATTAGCGGGAAAGATTACAAGAGAACATATACAAGACCATCTTCTGGTCGTTATCGTTCTCATGAATATCATAGTGGACCTGGCACCAATTATAAGATTACATTTAACAACCATGGTCCTGGCTCAATGGTATTGGGTCAGGACGTTGTTTATTATCTTGGTGACGAAGAGAAGCAATGTGTAGGTGATTGTTATGGTGAACGCCAGGCAGTCTATCGATGGTATCGTCCTGGAAACAATGCTGATCACAAATATACAGACGCAAAGAAATTTGATTACCCAGAGGACTTTCCTGGTGAGAAGAAGAAAGGAAAGAAAGCTGGTAAGCAATATAAGAGTGAGCCAAGGAAGCAAGCACCTGTTTTCTATGTTGCAGTGGATAGTCGTGCAACTGGTACAGTTGCACTTAACATTCACTACAATAGTGTACTTAATGACACGATGCTTTCGACGGGTGGTCCACCATCTGGCTACACACAAATCGAAGTATTAGGTTATATCTGGACATCGCAAGGTGCAGCGGCAGCATATGCAGCTGCAGGAGAAACACCTGTACCTTTGTATGAATACTATCGTAGTAGTAATACCACAAAGAGAGATCATTTCTATACTGCAGATCCAGCGGCTGAAGTGAATTTGCAGACTGGAATTCCTGGAGTTCCAGATTGTAAAGATCCTAGAGGTCAGGAGTATAGTTATGTTGGTATTGTTGGCTGGGTATTCAGAACCAATCTAGGAAAAGGTACTCGCGGTAAAGTAATTGATATTGGTACAGTTGGTCCTACAGGTATTTGTGGGATTGACCGCAGTGGATGGTATCAATATGCAAATGCACCATACCGCTATCAAGATTATCGTAGAGGAAATCAGAATGGCACCCCTAGTGTTAATGGGTGGGGCGATCCTGATAATGCTTCTGCTGTTCTGGAATCTGAAGCATTATTTGAGTGGTTTTATGGTATGAATGCTGCAGTGAAGGCAGCAGTACCAAGATATCTTTCATTTGAGAATTGCTATGACTCGCAATTCATCTATTATTTGTTTGACACATCATATCCATGGAATGGACCTATCTATGGCATTCAGTATGCATTGAGTGATGCTGGGTGTTGTCCCAATCGATTGGATCCTGAAATGAATCTGAATGAGTGTGAACCTTCAGTAACGTATCATTCCCATTTTTATGAAGTGCGTGAAGATTCTTGGGAAACTTATCGCACACAACTTTCTTTGACCGATGCGAAGAAGAGAGGTGTGTCGGAATCTTTTCGTGTTGCAGATACAGACACTCTTCGCGTTTTGTTTAGATATACATCAACTACTGGTGGGTTTACTATTGGTGAAAAGATTAATGGTTGGGATATTGCACAAGTTGCATATTTTGGCGATGAGTTGCAAGTTGGTTATATCGAACTTACTGGCTCTGGTGGAACATTCACATACCTACAATCTTTTACATCTCAGAATGGGGCTACAGCACAAATCCTTGCTGGCTATGGTATTGGAGATAAAGCAGCATACTTTGGTGTATATGAATTCCCTAAAAAGATTTCATACTATCAGGTAGAACTTGATCCAGAAGCATTGATTCCAAAGAGAACATTGGATCAAGCTGAGCTTGAGTGTGTTGTCAATTCCAAAGGTGAAATCTCTCAGGTTGTTATTGTCAATGGTGGCTATGGCTACAGTGACCCAAAAATTGCTGTGGAACATCCATCAGTATTGACAGAATTTTCTGCGAATGATAATGCAAGAAAAGTTTTACATGGTATTGGTGGATGGGATGAGGTTCCTATCAAAGCACCAGAGTCTGTTGTAAAGAATCCCGATGGTGCTCTGAACAACTTCCACTTTAAGGATATCAAAAAGAATCAGTCTGCAATTATTGATGAGAACATCAATGAATCTTTCCAAGAAAGAGAAGATCTGATTCCATACGGTAATGGTAAAACACCTGGAAAAATTAAAATCAAAGGAAAAGGCATAAAGACTACAACAGTATCTGTTCGTAAGAAACAACTTCGTCGTGCTACTGGTGAGAATAAGGGTAAGACTGAATTTAGAGCTGCTCGGATTCAGGTATCTAAGTTAGATGAGAATGGCTCGATTGTGGAAGTGGTTATTCTTGATCGCGGATCAGGTTATGACTACGATCCAGATAACAGACCCAAAGTTTATGTTGTTGATAGCGAAAATGAAGTTTACAAATTTCGTGGTCCTAAGGTAGATTTGTTTGCTAAAGATTATAGCAATACGGTTAACAGTGCCATGAAGGGGCTTGTCAAATCAAGAACATCTGGAACTTCCGATGAAATTAACCAGATGGATGATGGCATCATTGGTTCTTTCCAGGCAATGCAAAATGGCTTTACTGCAGAGTATCCAACTGGTTATATTAGAATCAAAGATTATGATAAGAAGGAAGACACTAGCCTTTGTGAAAATCTCCCTGCTGGTTGTATTGATATCCAGATTCCTGGAATCTTCACGCAAGCTCTTTATACTGCAAATGAAGTGCAGGGGATGATGGCTGCCAGCCCTGAGTTTGGAGAAATGCATTCTCAACAATATCCACTATTTGTATCGGCAACAACACAAGCTGATCGAGAAGCAGATAGGTTATCCGATCTATATGGTTGGAACTATGGTTCACCATGCATTAAGATCCCCCAACCAAATTTCTATAATGTATCTCGTTTCATTGATTTGCCTTGTCCATATCGCAAAATTAATGAAGATGGTGAAGAGAGGGCGTTTGGCTACATGATTTACAAGTATTGTGCTTCCACTTCTGGTAATGCTAGTTTTAGAGTTACCATGACTCTAGAGGGTCGTACAACTGGTTCACAGGGAGCTCAGTTTATGAACTTCATGAAAACGCTAGAACCACCAAAGTTAACAGAGCCAAGAAAGCTTGCTGGACAAGCTGTAAAGACTAAAACATGGCCATGTAAGAGGGGAAGTATCAAAGGAAGATGTTTTAGAGATCCTGGTGGTGGTATTACATTTGCCCCTATTGGTACAGATGAAAATACCTTTGACTGGCATGAAGAAAGTTACACAGAGCTTGAGAGATTTCAGACTTGGTTGGGCGGCAATGTATCTATTGCACCCCCAACTCTCAACTCTTGGACTGGAACTACTTATTTGGATCTTAACGAAAGTGAAACTACCCGCTCTCTAGATAATGGTGAATGGACACCTATCGCTGTGCAACCTTGGTCTGGTGGAGCACCACCAAGTACATGTTGGGATACATTTGTTAGGGGTGGTAGTAATTCAGATGGACCTCTAGATGTGATTTGTTCATACCCTGGGGATGGGGCAAAGATAGCAGGAGTAACTTACGATCAAGTCCCTGAGCTAAGCTCTATTTGTGCTGCTCTAGAGTATGTAAATAGTGCTGCTATTGCAATTGACCCAAGGGATATTAAGTCCAATGGCATTCCAATGGGTCCTTACACTGGAGTTATGAAGATCATGAATTATAACACAGGTGCAACTCAAGTGTTTGGTGAAGCAGTTAAGAACTTTGGAAATCCATACTTTACACAATGCGATGGATCTCCATTCGGTGCACAAGATCTCCAGGTTAAGCCACAGAAACAAAAGAAAAAGAAAAAGAAAACATCTAAAGTATCTTGGGATCCCACTGATCCAACTAGACCAGAATATGATCCAACGTTTGTGATTCCACCAACACCATATGATTCTGACATAGATGCTATCAGAACGACTGGCAGCATACAAAACACTAGCATCAGTTCCATATACGATTTTTAACTATGGCATACGGTTTTCTACTACCAGTAGCACCTATTACGGGACTTCCCTGTTCTGGACATGGTTTGTGTATTCCATCAACTGTACACTCTGTACAATCCTGCGGATCACCACCAATTCCATACAGCATCACCATCAAAAACTTTACATGTTGGTGGCCACCACTCCCTCTGATTCCCGCAGGAGCTATTAACCCCCTTAAGGCAACGGTTTTAACCAATGGTTTGCCTACTATGTCTTTTGGTGATGTGTTCACAAACCACCCATCGCCTTGTACAAATATCATTATCTACATGTGTCCTTGCGGAAAAGGCGTTTGTCCCGTACCAACTGCCATCCCTTGCTCCGCTTTGACCGCAGAAGACGCTGGAATTGGCCACATTCGCTTTCTTCAGGCTACTTCTTTGACCGTTTATGTCACAAAATTGCCCATTGGGCGCATTTTGGACCCGCTTGGGATCGGTTTTCCTGGATTTTCGTATCCATGTTCGTCGGTGGTTGCGTATGGCAGCCCAAATGTGCTATCATCTTAAGGTCCCAACGGAGGAAACATGGCAGCAAAATCTCGTATTGGCGCATCTGGCATCCATTTTGAGCCTGGTAAGCCTAAAATCACCCGCCAAGGTCGTTCTAAGAACACAAAATACGCAGCAACTTCCCGCAATTGCGCCAAAAAGAAGTATCGTGGTCAAGGAAAATGATGCCTCAAGGCATCATAAAGAGGTTATATGATGGTTGATACCACCCCAGAGCTGGTAAAAGAGTCAAACGAGGCACTTTACCGTGCCCGTTGGAACCTTCCAGCCGCAGCAGCGCACTGTGGAATGACTAAACGTGAAATGAAAATGACTTTTCGCGAATTTCTTAAGTACAATCCGCCAGATTATGAGCAAAACAGACAATTAGAGATGAATCTTTATGGAAAACAGGAAGGAACTACTGTTCATTAGTCAAGATGAAGAGATGGCGCTCATCCAAAAGATGACGTACATGCTCAAAATGGCTAATTTGGACATACATCCGTCAAAAACCTGCTTCCTTTGTGTCTCTCCAGACTACTCAGGTATTGCGACTCAGCTTTTGAGTCACTCCCTGAGTATGGATGGGGAGATTTTTCATATAGAAGCAGTAAATGTCCCCTTCCCAGATGAGAAGGTGGATGAGTATCGGATAGATTTTGAGCTCAACTACTCAGAATGGTCTACAAAATGGGAGAATTTTGTACTGATTGAGGCAGGCGTGATCAGAGGAAGTAACTATTCTTGGATCACACAATCTATGATGGACATTTTTCCTAAAAAATTCTGGACAGTTGCTCTTGTTGAGAATGTTATGAGCAATTATGAGAGCGATTTTGTCTCAATGTTGTATAGCAACCAGACTCATGACTTACATTTCTGGTGGGAACAGCCAAACAACCACTGGAAATGGTGATAAATACCACTGTAGAGTGATAGCAACCACTTAAAAAGTTCTGTTGACCCCAAAAGGAGAGACAGATGGCTAACCACCCTATTCCAGATAATGTTACTGAGTTGATGAAACGTGATTTTGGGACTGTATACCTTATAACAGACCCAAGATCGGATAAATACCTGAACAAAAGAAAAAACAATCCACCCTCAAATCGCCTTTCTAGGTGGTGTGGAGGCAAAAATGGATTTGACGATTACGTTGAGCGAATGTAATGCCAGCATACAGGTTCCGATCAGAAAAGTTCTTCTCAAGATCCTTTAAGGATTTTGCGATGTCGTTCACAAAGAATCCTAATACCAATGATTTTGGCACTGTGACTAATGAGAACGCTATTAAGCAATCTGTACGGAACCTTGTTTTGACTGCTTTTGGTGAAAGACCTTTCCAATATGAAATTGGATCGAGAGTTCCTAGTATGCTGTTTGAGCCTTTCGATGTTTTCTTCGCTGAAGACATGAAAGATGAGATCATAAACACGATCAGTCGTCTAGAACCCCGAATACAGTTAGAAAGTGTCCGAGTGACTCAAGGGTTAAGTGATTATGAGATCAATGTTTCTATTGAGTATACCATTATTGGTCAACAAACAACTCAAACTATAGACTTCCTCCTAGAGAGAACCTAACATGTCAGCAATACCTTCGGAACTTACATCTCTAGACTTCTTTGAGATTAAAGAATCGATCAAATCATATCTAAGAACCCGCTCTGAGTTCTCTGATTATGACTTTGAGGGTTCTGCTGCATCATATTTGATTGATGTACTTGCATACAACACATATTACACTTCGTTTAACGCCAACATGGCAATGAACGAAGCGTTTTTGGAGTCGGCTACTGTTAGAGATAATGTTGTTCGTATTGCAAAACAACTAAACTATACTCCAAGATCAATTAAGGCATCAAAAGCGTGTGTCAGAATCGCTGCAAAGACTGCACAACTGCCTGGTGGTCAAGCATACCCCGATACAGTAACTCTTAGAAAGGGTGATGTCTTCCTTTCTAAGAATAGTGTTGATACATTTACATTTTGTCTTCTCAAAGATGTAACTGCACCTGTCGATCAGAACACAGGCATCGCAAATTTTGCAAATATTGTCATTTACCAAGGTAATCTGCTGACTTTTAGTTACACCGTTAATGATGCTGAGAAGCAAGATTATATTATTCCTTCAGAATCCGTAGACACTGGTCTTCTGGCAGTATATGTTAAGCCCTCGGAGCAGTCCGTAGAGATTGATGAATATTCCCCAACAGATAATGTTGTTGATCTGAATTCTACTTCCAGAGTCTACTTCCTGGAGGAAACTGAAGACCTCAGATACAAAGTCATTTTCGGAGATGGTGTTCTCGGTCGCAAATTGATCGATAATGAATTTGTTGTTCTGCAATATGTTAGAACTGCAGGTGAGCTTGCAAACGGTTGTACAAAATTTGCCTTCATCGGACAGGCAGTAGATTCTGTTGGTCGTCCTATCGCTCCCTCATCGATGTCTCTGGCGACCATAGACGGGTCTGTAGACGGCGAAGAGAGGGAAAGTGCCCTGAGCATCAAATTTAGAGCTCCTAGGGCATTCTCGACGCAGAATAGAGCGGTAACAGAGGCAGATTATGCCCATATCGTTTCTGAGATATACCCACAAGCAGCTGCAGTTACAGCATATGGTGGAGAAAAGCTAAATCCACCTGTTTATGGAAAAGTTTACATTGCAGTTCGCTCCAAATCTGGCGTTAATCTGAATACTACGACTAAACTGAGAATTAAGAATCAGCTTCTTAAGTATTCGATGGCATCAATTGAGCCAGTCATCGTTGATCCTCGCATTTACTACTTGGCACCTAAGGTTTATCCATTCTTTAATGGTAACGAGACTGCTAGATCGACAAATGAACTCAGCACAGAGATTCTGAAGTCTATCGATCAGTATAATTCTCAAAATAGAGAGAATAGATTTGGCAATAGACTTGAGTTGTCCAGATTTAATTCTATGGTCGATGCTTCTGATAGTGCAATTTCTGGTACTAGCACTCAAATGACTATCGGTCAGAATCTTGACCAGTTTAGTTTTGGGCAAGTTTTCACACAATGTTTGGACTTCGGCAATCCAATTCAGAATCCCAGCAACTTTGGTGGTGGTGATCCTGATGGCTGTAATCCTAAGTTCTCATCCATCAAGAGTGGTAAGTTTTATGCTACAGGATATACAGAGGCACTTGCTGATCTAATTGCCGAAAATGGAACTCAAGATTCACTTTCAGAAACTGAAGATGTTCTGTTTACATCTGGAGATACAACAACTGAAGTTCTTGTTCCTGTAAATATCCGTGACGATGGTAGAGGAAACCTCATGCTAGTCACGAATAGAAATGAAAAGGAAGTAATTCTGAATCAGAATGTAGGTAGTGTTGATTATGAAAAGGGAATCGTTTGTATTGGCCCCCTGAATGCAGCTGCCACATCAGATAATACAAATCGTATTCCTATTGTAGCACTACCTTCTACAGATTCTATCATTATCCCCCCTGGTGTTGATCCCACGATCTTTAATCCTGAGGTATTCCCCATCGATTATGTCACCAATCCCAGCATCATTAATAACTTTGATCCTAACAACTTTGCTGGTTGGAACTATGGTGGAACCTCAATAAATATCATTGATTATCCAGTTGATGCTTTCCAGTATCCCGAGATCACTTCCTGTTTCTAAGAGATAGATGTTTGCAAATAAAGTAAATGTTTCCGATAGAGTTGAGAACCAAATTCCCAACTTTATCCGCTCCGAAGATCAAAATTTCGTAGATTTCCTTTTTCAGTATTACAAGTCCCAGGAGAAAACAGGTCGTCCTTATGACATCCTGAACAACCTCCTGTCTTATCTGGATCTGGATGCTTACGATCAAAAGGTCTTGGCATCGTCTACTGTTCTTATTAAGGATGTAGATCCAACACAAGATACTATCGAAGTAGAGTCTGTTGCAGGATTTGTCGAGAAAGACGGTTCTGTGATGATCGATAATGAGGTGATCTATTACGAAAAGGTCGTCAATGGTCCCGATGCAATTCTGACTCCTGGAATCTCTATCCAAGAATTTAACAAAAAGAGACAGGCACTTGAGAGCCCATGGACTCTTTTTGATGGTGTCCGCACAACATTTGACCTTAAGTTTCTCGGCACCCCAGTAACACCAACTAGCCCTGAGCATTTGGTGGTAACTGTTTATGGTGAAACTCTAATCCCTAGAATTGATTATAACATCAGTGGGAGTGAAATCACATTTACTACTGCCCCCAGACCTCGTACTGGCAATGATATTGTTGACTTCACCCAAATCATTCATTATGTCGGGTTCTCTGATGCGGTGATTAAAACCATCGATGAACAGGATCTTTCTGGTCTCGGTGGAACTGATTCTATTCCTATTTTCTTTGAGGGGGTTCCATATTCTCCCGTTTCGGAAATTGGTCTGATTATCAATAGAAACGGAAACCTCCAGATTCCTTATGTTGATTATGTTCTGACGGACAACAACACAAGAATCAAGTTTTTTGTAAATCTCAACACTCAGGATCAAATTCATATTCGTTCTATTGAGTATGTTTCACCTGTAGTTGGTTCTGGTGCGAGCGTTATCACTCGCGTTTCGGATTCTGGCCAGATTGACTCCATCCTGGTTAAAAATGGTGGTGATGGCTATGACCTAAACTTCACACCTAAAGTAAGCATCGTCTCGGATAGTGGTAGAGGTGCTTCTGCTAGAACTTTGATCAATGGTATCAAAGATATTAGACTGATTAACGGTGGTCAAGGTTATTCTTCTTATAACCCACCAATCATCAACATCACACCCCCAACAGATCCTAATGGATCTCTCGCTCAGGCTGAAATTGATGTTGATGACACCACTGGTCAGGTTTCTGCAATCAGAATTACTAATTCTGGTTCTGGCTACGACTTCATCCCTGCAATTACTTTCAGCAACCCCAATGGGGCTTCTATCAGCGACCCAGAAATTGATTCCGAGGGTCGTCTGGTGTCCGATAGTATTCAGGTTTTGACTCGTGGTGTTGGCTATAAGAATCCACCCGAAATTTATATTGATCCTGCACCTTCTGGTGGTATTGATGCAGTTGCAGAATGTACTGTATCTCCTAGTGGTCAGGTTCTCACTGTAACTATCACAAATCGTGGTAGGGGCTACACAACTCCACCCAGAGCACGTATCATTCAGCCCGTTGGTGCTCAGGTTCTCGATGTTAGCGTTGCAAACGGTAGCGTCACTGATATTCAGCTCTTGACTGGCGGTAAGGGCTACACAGATGCGCCTTCAGTCTATATTGTTGATGATCGCAAGGGTCCTGCAGGGGAGTCTATTGGCGGCACTGGCGCTAAAGCAGTTGCTACGATCTTTAATGGTGAGATCACTGATATTAACATCATTTCCTTTGGTCAGGGGTACTCTAGCGAAAATCCACCTAAAGTTTACATTGCAGATCCCCTTTCTGCACAAGCATCCTGTGATGTTGGTTTTGGGGAAGTAACTGGTTTCGATATTCTCTCCGCAGGTGATGATTATCAACCATCTGCTTTGGTTGGCTGTGCTAGAGGTGTTTCTGATATTGTCAGATTTGATAGATTTGGCAATCAAATCTTTGCGAAGGAAGAGCAACTCGCTCAAACAAATCATGTTCATGGTGCACAAGTCGTGAACCTGGACGCAATGATCATTAAGCAGGTATTCGACAAGTTCCGTCGTCAGTACATGCCCACGATCAATATCGATTATGAGCTTGTCAATCCAGTTCAGGTAATCAAGAGCATTAGGGATTTCTATCGCTCTAAAGGCACAAAAGTTGCAACACAGTACCTCTTTAAGATTCTTTTCGGGGAAGAGGTTGATATTTACTATCCAAGAGAAGAGCTACTTACTCCATCCGCAGCATCTTGGGTTGTTGATACTATTCTTCGTGCCGAGCTGATCTCTGGTGACCCTAGAAATCTGGAGAATTCTCAGCTACGCCAATATGCAGATCCAGTCGATCTCAAGATCAAAGATGCATCTGTTTTGATCGAAAACGTTATCTCGATCATTGAGGGTACTGACACTATTTACGAACTGACTATCTCTGAAGAAACTCTTCAGGGTGAATTTATCATCCCATATAAAACAAATCTGGTAGAGCCTCTCGATACTGAAGATACCATTATCACAGTAGACTCTACTATTGGATGGCCAGAAAAGAATGGCACGATTCGCATCAATGACGAAGAGGTAGTCCAATATAAAGAAAAATCTCTCAACCAGTTTATTGAGTGTACTCGTTCTAAGAACGGTGTTGTTGAGGATTGGGATCCTGGCACTCCTATCTTCTCGGATACTTTTGTATATGTAAACAAAGGTCTTGATACTGAAGTTAAACTTCGTATCTTTGGTATCGCTGAAGCATCTACAACAATTCTTCAGGATAGTGGTTCTTACTATCTGCCTGGCGATAAACTGACTGTTGCTCAACTTGGCTCCACAGATATTGATCAAAAGCTCACATCTTGGCTTTACAATGTCAAAAAGCTGATCAAGGTTGCCAGCATCAATCCAGGTGGTGTTAATAATCAAACTGCAACTGTTGTTTGTGAAAACCCCCATGGTCTCCTCGTAGAAGATCTGGTTACGATTTATGGTGCAAACCCTGCAGTTTATAATGGAACGTTCGAGGTAACTTCTCGTATTGATGATTATACTTTCTCATATACTATCCCAACACCTACTTTCATTGTACCCCAGGGTAATATCCTCCTTTCAGTTGATCTGAATAGAGGTAAATCCAATGTGAGTACAATCAATGATGTTATCTCACTGTTTACCTCCAATATCCAGAATTCATTCTTTAATGATGATTACGTTTATGTTGCTGCATCTGGTCTTCCCAACTACAGGATTGGTCCTTTCCAAGGTTCTGCTCTGATTCCTGGTAATCAGCGTAAACTGATTAGAATTCCTAGAAAAGTTGAGACCGTTTCTACAAGAAAAGAGGTAGATCCCAGCACTCCTATCGGCACTTTTGTTAATGGTGTTTCTGCATGGTCATTTAAGTCTGGAGAATTCGTCACTTTTGGTCCTTTAACTAATATTAACATTCTGAATAGTGGTGAAAACTATGACGCTGGCACAAAGCCCATTCTGGAAATCACAGGTGGTGGTGGTACAGGCGCTACTGCAACTGTAGAAGTAAATGGTCATCTCGACAGTGTAGAAGTTATCGATCAAGGCGAAGGTTACACAGAGCAACCCCTGATTTCTATTGTTGGTGGTGGTGGTTTTGGAGCAACTGCGCAAGCAGTTGTTACTGGCGGTAAGGTGACTAGAATCCTTGTGGATAACCCTGGTACTGGATTCACTTCACAACCAACAATTTCCATCACGGGTGGTGGCGGATCGGGTGCTACAGCAGTTGCAAACGTTCGTGGTCCTATTTCTTCAGTAAATCTGACCAATCGCGGTCAAGGCTACACATCGACACCAACTATCAAACTGAATTCTGGTGAGGGTGCTCTTGCACAGCCCATTGTCATCAATGGGCGTATTGTGTCTATTGCTATTATTAATTCTGGCGAAAAGTATACAACTGCACCTACAGTTTACATCAATGGTGATGGTTTTGGTGCGCAAGCTAGAGCTATCATTGGAACCATCGGTGAGGATAGAGGCAAGGTAATCTCTATCCAAATCACAAACAGAGGCATTGGCTACACCCAGGGCAATACTACTGTCAGAATCGAAGCTGTCGGTCAGCTAGCAGAATTTAGTGCAGACGTATATAAGTGGAATAAGAATATTGAGTATGTACTGAATAGTAGCTATGACAGAGCTCGCGGTTACGTCTTTACTGGTTTTAACAATCAGTATGGTGGCGAGTATGCTCACGTTTCCGATCCTAAGCAGCTCCGTTATGTAGTTGGCGATAACGTATTCCTTAATCCAGAAACAAACCAATTCCAGGAGTTCCCTGCAAATATCTCGCACTCTCCTATTATTGGTTGGGCATTTGATGGCAATCCCATTTATGGTCCCTACGGTTATATTGATCCTACAGACCAAAATAGTGGCGTAAGAAGAATGCGTTCTTCTTATAAACTCAAATCCAATATTGTCTTTGACCCAGATACAAACCCAACCCCTGCGCGTATTGATGGTCCATCTCTAAATGAGTACCCTGCTGGTACGTTTGTAGCAGACTATGAATATACATTCCAGACTGGCGATTTGGATGCTTACAATGGTCGTTTTTGTAAGACTCCCGAGTATCCAGATGGAATTTATGCATACTTCATTACTATTGATGAGTCTGATGCTGGTCTTCCTGTTTATCCATACATCATCGGACCTCAGTTTAATTCGGTTGTAGATACCTGGAATTTGGGTCAGACTGCAATTCAGGAAAATATTCCTGCTGATGTTGCTCGCTTTAGAGATCCTTATGTAAACGTTGACATTGATATTGATCGTCAACCAAATCAACAATCAGATTCCCTCGTTACTGAAAAAGAAGGTGATCTGATCATCTTTGAGGTAGAAGATATTGACAACGACGGTCTGATCAGTCCTTTTGAGCTTGCTGAACAACAAGCACTGACAGAAGAAGCAGCTCTGCAGATCTATGATTACTTCCCCAGAGTTTCTCCAGACTCTAGGGTTGATATTGAGGTGGAAACTACTACCAAATTTGAGAGTGCACAGATTGATGGTTTCGTTATTGAGAATCCTGGTCAAGACTATCAAGTTGGAGACACCCTCTTCTTTAATAATGAAGGTACTGATGGCTTTGGCGCTTCTGCACAGATTGAGTCTGTACAAGGTCAAGAAATTATATCCTACACCAAGGAAATCATCGATGATGTTCCTTATGGAAAAATTGTAACTGCAGGAAATCACGAACTTATTGCTCAAGACGAAATTATCGTCAATTCTAAGGTTATCACCGACAATACTAATAAGGTATTTTACACCAGTGTTGTTACTGGTGTGAACAGAATTGATGTTCTGCAAGATGGTCTTGGATATAATCAACAAATTCCTCCCACTTACGAAATTATTTCAGAAAATGGTCAGGATGTGGAGTTTGATATTATCCTGGATGAAACTACTGGTAAAGTTTCTCAAGTTGATATCATCAACTCTGGTTTTGGGTATGATGTCGATAATCCCCCTCAGATTAGGGTTTCTCACCCTCAACAGTTTAAGAAGACGTACTACTGGCTGTCGGAATACTACGAAGATGCTGCAAGTATCGAAATCTTTGATTCTGTAGTTTCTTCTGAGAGACATATCTATGTCTGTGGTCAGTTAACTCAACAGAATGGCGATTCTTCGGCTTTTGTCGCCAAATTCAGTGATCTTGGTTCTCTGATTTGGGATAGAACCCTTCTTCCAAGTGCTAGCAGAAAAGTTGCTAGATGGAAATCTATCTATCTCGATGAAATCAGTGAAGAAGATCATCTGATCTATCTGCTTGGTGAAACCGAGTCGCAGTCAAACGATTCTTACAACCCAGATATTCTAGTTGCCAAGTATCAGTCTGGTTTTGACAATGCTAACAACCCAGAAGGTATTGTTCGTTGGCAGAAAGAAATTGCTGGTGTTTCTGGCGGAACTCGTAGGGATTATGCTGGTGATATCTATCTTGATGATGAGCAAAGAGTTTATATCTGCGGTTGGACAGATACAAACTCTCCAGATCCCGATGATATTTGGGTAATGCAGCTCAATAACCTTGGTGATGTTATCGAGAAGCGTAAGTTCTCCTCAGACACAGAAGGTGAGCAAATGCATCAGCTGCATTATATTGGCGATAACAAGATTCTTTTCTGTGGTATCGACCGTGATAATGATGATCTGATGTTTGGTCAGATGGAATATGATGGTGCCAATATTGAGATGTCTTATGTTAAGAGACTTGCAATTGCTGGTGGTGATGTTCAGCGCCCCCGTTTCACTCTCGATGAGCAAAATGATCTGTTCTTCATCTGCGATATGTGGAATGGAACTAAGAACTATGGACTTGCATTCTTTAAGATTGCTTTGAGTGAGATCTCTACAAATGTTCAGATCCCCACATATTACTTCTCTAAGATCATTGCACCAAGTGGAACTTTCGATTCTATCAATCATGCTGACATCAGAGTAGATATCTTTGGTAACGTCAGTATTGTTGCTGCTATTCGCTATGAGGATAATGACCAGCGTGCTATTTTGATGAACTTTAAGTATGATGGCACTCTCCTCAATAGCACAACTGTAGAAGATGTCAATAACATTGGCTTTACTGTCAATACTCATGTTGTTGATAACTCTGGCGATGTCATCTTCCTGGCAAATAAACAGAAGCCTGTACAGTCGTTTGTACATCGTTTCGATGATGCTGCTAATCCTCTATTCGACTCGACTAAGCAAGAAAGCGTTACAGTAACACTATCTGCTCCTTCTGCAGCAAGCGTAGATACTGGAATCTTTAAGTTTGGTACTGGCTCTCTCAAGCTCGATTCTGCAACAAATATTAAGTTCGCCAATGTCAATGTCAATTCTGAGTGGACTATAGCGAATTGGGTGCAGATGCTCCCAGCTCATGTAGGAAATAACCCAGAAATCAAATTCTTCACTATCGAAGATAATGAAGGCAATAGCGTAGTTGCAACACTCGATGGTAACAGCGGAAGCCCCAATTATGGCAAGATGATTCTTGATGTCAACACATTTGGTGTTGGCACGGTCACAACTTTGTCTGTTGGTTCTACTTTCTGGACAGCAATCCAGGATCAAGCATGGCACCACATTGCTCTCGTTAAGGAAGAGCCTTCTCTTGGTTCTTATGAATACCATCTGTATTTTGATGGCGTTGATGTTTCTAGCGTTGTTAGCACGACTGATGTTGGAGCTGATACTGTCACCGTATCTGGAGATCCAACATCTCCAGCACTCTCTAATGTATTCCTCGGTTATATCGATGATCTGATTTTTGATACGGTTGCTACTTATACTGAAGCTGCATTCCCAGTTCCCACAACTAGGTATGAGATCACTTCTACAAATTCTCAAGTAAATCTCATCAAGTTTGATCGTAGACATACAACAAGAAATCTGTATTCTGGTATCGCATCTACTGTATATACCGATGCTCTTGACTTTGTAGAGACCACGGGTGTAAATGTAAATACACTGAATAATCCTGTCATTACTATCTGGAATGAAGGTGCTAGCGGTCTGCAGATTCTCGACTATTCCGATGTGACTTCTCAGCTAAATCCTGGAACTTACACCTTTAATAGCAACATTCATACATTTGCATCTAAAACTTCCACAATTCCAACACCTCTTGGTAAGAAGCTAATTCTTGATGCAAAGGTAACGCCTAAGTTCTACATTAGAGATGCATCATACCAGAAGATCGATAATGTCTTGGAATTCACATTTAACCAGGATGTGCTCTTCGATAAAGGAACCCTTCTCCAACAGGTGAATAGCCTCGGTGTCGTTCAGGCATATGGAACCATTGTGGATGTTCCCACTGGTGCTGTGAATACTCCTGGTCTTGGCAGAACCTACAAGATTGGTAAGATTTTTGGTAATTTTAACAATACAGACAGCTTTAAGAACTCCACAAATCAACAGAATACAATTGATGAAATCTCTTTCACTGTAACAAGACCTCAAGATGAGTGGAGAATTGGACAGCAGTATAATGTAGATGATCAAGTCTATAGTGATGGTAAGATCTACGTTGCGACAAATACTGCAACATCTGGTGATATCCCACCAACACATGAAATCGGTATTGTAACCGATGGTGGAGTTCTGTGGCAGTACATTAGTGCTGCACCTGCTCTGGAAGTTGATCTATCCGACTATCCATGGCCAGCACCATTGGAGAATGAGTGGCAAGAGAATAAGTCTTATGCTCTCGACGAGAATGTGTACTATGGTAGAAATAAGTACAAGTGCACTGTTGCAGGTGTATCTAGTACCGTTCCCCCAACACACACCTCAGGTACTGTTACCGATGGTACTGTAACATGGGAATATGTTCTTACTTATGATCCTCTGTCGGATTATGCGACTTTCAGACCTTACGATTCTGCGGATTATAGAGTTCAGATTTCTGAAGTATATTCCAACTCAACATTTATTGTTGGTGATGTTATTTCTCTTGGTGGTCAAGTAACTACTGGCCCAACAGAAGATAATAACAAGATTGCATTTATCGATGGGATCACTTCTGCAAAATCTGTTGTTCTGACGACAAATCTGAACAAAGATATCATTAGAACATCTGAGGTAAGAACAGATCTTATCTACTGTACTTCTTTGACTCCTCATAGATTTAATGCTGGTGATATTCTGTTTGTAGAAGGTTTCACTACTGATCAGTTTAATGGTTCCTTCTTTGTTAAGGAAGTCTTCTCTTCTAGAGACTTTATTTACCAGATTCGTGCTGTAGCAGATTCAGAACCACAGTTTGCTCAGGGGGCTATTTCTAGAGTTAAGATTGCATCTAAGCACCCAACACTACTTCTTGTGAGGAATCATTCTTATATCTTTGATATGAGTGATCCTTCCAACTTTGGATACTATTTGTCGTTCTCTGAAGACAACCAGTTTAAGCTGGAATATTCCTTTAACGTCATTGAGCGCGAGGGCACTCCTGGTCTTGCCTCTGCAACGGAAACTCCTACAGTTAAGTTTACTGTTTCTGGTGAAGTTACTAATATTACATACTACTTCGATCCTTCTAGACTTGGTGATGATTCTCCTGTTGGTGAAAACTCCTTCATTGATGTTATCAAGACACCTTTCGATGGTAAGTTCAGAATTTCTTCTGTAATTAACGACACTGAGTTTAGATTCCCCTTGGAATTTGAGCCTGAGTTTACGAATGCTGAAGTTGGTCTGGATGAATTCGATAAACCCAATTCTTATTATTCCACCACCTCGCTGAAGGCTATTGGACCCATCAATACAATCAAGATGGTATCTCGTGGTGGCTTCTATAAGAAGCTGCCTGTGATTGAGGATATTTCTTCTTTCCGTAAGATCGAAAAGGTCAATATTGTAGCTGGTGGTACTGAGTATGCCGCTGGTGTTTACACTCAGGTGCCGATCCAGGGTGATGGTGAAGGTGGTCTTGTGAATATTACTGTCGAACTTGATGATGAAGTTGGATCTGGAACAATTACAAAGGTTGATCTTACAAATCCTGGCAAAGGCTATACATTTGGTGTAGTTGATGTTGATTCTGTAGAAGGTATCCTTGGCCCTACACTTTCAGGTTCTGGTGGCGAGCTTGAGGTCGTGATTCCACCTGAAGGTACTGGTGCTTCTGTGTTCCTTACAGGTACGCAGATTGGTAGAATCAAGACTCTGAAGAGCAATGAATTTGGATATGGTTATTCTCATGACTACACTCTTCGCCCTGAGATCTCGTTCCCAATCAACCTGCAACTGTTTAATACTTCCATTCTTTCCCAAATTCGCATTACAGACCCTGGTGCTGGATATACATCAGAGCCCGCAGTTGTGATCGAAGGTGGTGGTGGTTCTGGTGCTGAGGCTGTTGCAGTTGTTAGAAATAACCGTTTGAGTGAAATTATCATCAAAAATCCTGGATCTGGTTATTCCTCCCAACCCTCAGTAACCCTAAAGTCCGAGTTTACTTATGTTGTAAACCTTGACCTCAATTACCTGCAGTTTAACTTCCCACATGGCATCACCACAGGTGCAGAAATTCAGCTCCGTGCTGAAGATGTCGGTTCGACTGTTGGTGTTCTCCCCAAGCCAAGTAGCGTTGGTCTGACAAGTCTATCTTCCACTCAGACTTATTATGCTATTGCTGGCGAAGCAAATGGTCTGGAATCTGATCAACTGCGCTTTGCTCTGACACCTGTTGATGCTGAAGCTGGTAACTTCATCACGTTCTTGACTCAGGGTGATGGTCGTCAAATTTTGCTTACCGAAGTTTTTGGTGGTAAAGCAGAGGCTGTTGTGGAAACTTCCAGATTCCTTGAGGGTGAAGAAGTATTCCAGGGCGAATCCTATGAGCTGGCAAGTGCATATGGATATGTGTCTGCAAATGATGGTTGGCAGATTGGACCCAAGATTCTCAAGATTGTTGATTCTAGAGGAGAATTTGTAGTTGGTGGTAAGGTTCAGGGTGTTGTTTCTAGAGCTTCTGGTGTTATTGATAATGTCAATCTCGCAAAAGGCGTTCTGAATATCGATGCACTGACTAAAACTCCTGGCAGATTCATCGATGATATCGGTAAGCCTTCTGAAATCGTTCAGAAGATTCAGGATTCTTACTTCTACCAGAACTTCTCTTATGTTATCAAGTCCACTATTCCTATTAACAAGTGGAAGAAGCAGATTCTTGAGAACAACCACCCAGCAGGCTTTAACCTCTTTGGCCAGCTGCAGTTGACTGGTGGTGAGGATGTTTCTGGTCGTAAGATCGGTACAGAATTCACCAAGCAAGTAAACATTAGTGAATACACTAATGTAAATCAAATTACTTCTTTTGGTGCAGCACAACCAATCTACTCAGCATTTAACAACTCTGAAGTTCTTTTCCGTAAGAAGAGACTGACAAACTCTGAGGAAATTCTTACCTCTATCGTTAAGAAGATCGATGATATCAGTAGTCTGTTTGATGGTGTTCGTAAGAACTTCCCACTGACAGTTGAGGGTGAGCAAGTTATTGTTAAAGACAATCAGCTTCTGGTGACTGTTAACGGTGTAATTCAGGCACCTAGCGAGTCTTACACTGTTGTTGGTAATGAGATTGTCTTCGATGAAGCGCCCAGACCTGACTCTAAGGTTGTTTACAGAAATGTTGAGATTGAGATTCTACCTATCACTAGACTGAATCTGAACACTATCGGCGGCATCTTCCCTTCGATTGGTGACTTTATTAACGGTTTTGAGTCTGAAGCAAGAGCAAGAGTTGTTGACACTGGTGCAACTTCTATCGATATTGTTGATATTGTTGGCGGTCCTTTCCAACTAAATGAGCGTGTTGATGTCTCAAGAACAGGTTTTAGTGCACTCATTGGAAGTATCCAAAATGTAAACCAGCAAACAATCTATAGATTTGGTGAGACAGTCACCAACATGAGAGGCGATACTGCAAAGGTCGAAGAAACAAATATCGATCTTGATGGCAATATCGATTCCACTCTGGTGCTGTCGAAGACATCAGGTACTGCAGAATTTGAGACTGGAACTTATAACATCAATCTGAATGACATCATTTATTCTGCAAGCTCTAATATTGCAGCAAGAATTACCAGAATTGCTCCTTATAGAGACCCTGTTGTTTCTGTAAATCTTGTCGATGGTACTGAGTTTGAGGCTGGTTCTCAAGTAACTGGTGGTCTTTCTGGAGCTGTCGGTGAAGTTATTCGTGTCGATACTAACCTGAATCCACCTGTTCTGTATTTCATTAAGAAGACGGTTGCAGATTTTATTGATGGAGAACTGATCACTTCCAATACAAACAATCTTAACGATACAATCCAAGGCGATATTAGACTTGGTGATGTTGTTGATACTCTCGTTATCAATAAGGGTTCCAGCTTCTTTGGTTTGATTTTTGAGCGTCTTATCTCTCTCACAAACCAGAATGTCATTCTTGATAATATCTCCGAGACAACCATTACTCCTGTTCTTCTCAATGACAGAAGCCAGCGTATTAATGCAGACTTCCTTGATTTTGAGGAAGTTCGTTCTACCGAAATTGAGTATGAAAATCTGACTGGTGGCGCTCTGGCTGAAAATGATACTATCCGTTCCATCACTATTGAGTATGGCAATACCGTCACTGATGCTCTCAACAGATGGTATGATGCATCCAATCTGATTCTCGCCAACAAGCAGGAAATTGTTGATTTTGCTAATGCAGAAATTGCAGTTCAGCATCCTGGTTTCTACTATCCTGGCGATAATCAGACCGATCAGTTCAGCCGTTATGCTGATGCATATCGTTTGATTGCTCTTAATAAGGATTATATCGTTGCACAGTCCTATGAGGACATGGTTGTTCAGTATCCAACTCTGCCCATCCCAAGTGATGTTAAGTGTAAGAGAGATATTGGCCACTTCATCGATGCACTGTCGATGGATATGTTCCAAGGTGGAACTGTTTATACTCGTAAGTTCCTGCAGATGTACTTCAGTGAGGATGGCTTGACTTTCCTCTATGTAAACAATGAAGCAGAAGCAACTGAGTATGCATTCAGCAAAGCACTTACTTACATGCAGCAAGCATTGTCAAATATGCTTACTGGCTCTGTAACAATTGGTGTGGACACCTTTAATCTTTACAATGAGCGCGTGACTGGAGGTTCCAGTGGCACTGGTATTACTGCAGATCCTTCCCCTGGAAATCCATATGGAACTCCTGGCAGCAACACTCTAAATTATGGTCCTGATAACTGCTCTGATGTTCAGGCAACGCTGCAAACTCTGTTTGACAATGTGTCTGAAGTTCTTCTGGCTGGTTCTCTTGCCGATTTGATTGACTTGGTACAACCTAGCACATATAGTGCAACCGAGAACAAGTGCCGTCGTGACATTGGTTATTTTGTTGATGCTTTGGCTGCTGACATCAGAGGCGATGGAAACTATGCCACAGTTAAGTTCACCAAATTCTACTTTGATGCTAATGGCACTCCTATTAGTAATGGTTTGGTTGGTGAAACAGCAGAATCAATCACTGCATTTGAGAAGGCAAGAGATCTCGCTAAGCGTGCTATCAACAACCTTCTGTATGAAAAAGACCTTACACTTGTTTATGATCCAATCACATATCCTGGTCCTTATCTAACTTCGGCAACTGAAGGTCATACTTACGATCCTAACTATGGCTTGGGTAACAACCAAGACATTAACAACTGTGCTGATGTTCAGGCTGCTTTGGATACTCTCACTACCATCGCAACCACAGCTATTGCAGCAGGGGATCTAACAAATATCAATGCACTTCCTATTGTGAGCGATGGCTCCTATCAGGAAAATGAGACTATTCGTGTTCTGAAAGTTGCTTATAAGGATAAGGGTGGCAATGGCTTCTTCTTCCCTGGCGATGTTATCACTGGCGCATCTTCTGGAACTACATTCACTGTCCAGGGCACTAACACTGGTCTGAGATGGCTTTATACAAATTCTATCTCTGGTGTATTTACAAATAGAGAGTACATCACAAATACCAGAATTAGTGTGAACGGCGATGTTGCCATCACATCTTTGCAGAAGATTGCTGGTACTAATTCTCTCAGATTCCAGTCTGGCGGTAATCTTTCACACCCACTCTCAGATGTAGTCAAGTTTGAGCAAGATGACTTCACAATCGAAGCTTGGATTAGACCTGACAGTTTGACTGGTATCCAGTATATCTTCGACACTAGAGCTGATAACTCTTCCCTCCCAGGTTCTCCTGTTCTCTATCTTGATGGAAACAGCATCAGATTCTGGGTCAATGGATCTGATAGAATCTCTGGTGCTCATGGGATGACGATAGATAACTGGCATCATGTTGCACTTACCAGAACCACAAATATCACTAAACTGTTTGTAAACGGCACTCAGATTGGAAGTGACTATTCCGATAGCAATAGCTACCTGGAGAGACCCTTCAGAATCTTTGCTGGCTGGAACGGTGCAGATACTCTCTCTGGTCACCTCGACAACTTTATCATTAAGAAGGGTGAGTCGGATTATAGCGCAAACTTTACCCCTGGTACGACATTCCCAACAGATAACCAGAATATCTCCTTTGCTCTGAATGCAGAACAACCCATCATTATGAGCACTGAGGAAGTCTATGGTGTGTATACAGGTCAGACCAATTCTTCCACTACAGCGAAGAGTGTTAATTATGATGAAAGAAAGGTTATCGTCGAAGACATCAATCTGTCTAGAGATGAGCATAGAGAGTGTGCCAAAATTCTGGAACTCAATCTCGATTGGATTGCAGAAACTACTGTTGGTTTGATGAAGGAAAAGTATCCCGATTTCATCATGCCTGGTGATACCGCAGATGGTATTGGACCTCAGCAAGGTACAAACTTCTGTCTCCGCGATACTAAAGAATATATTCTGAAGGCAATTATCGAGGACATTAAGTATGGTGGCAATTACAATAGCGTGATTGCTGGTAGAGGTTATCTCACTAAGAGTGGAGATCTCGCATACGTTGGTAATGAGCTTCTTCAGTCTGTATTTGCATGGACTGAAGTCGCTAATGTCTGCAACTATGTGATTACTACCACATCTTTGGATCTGGAGACATATAATGGCACTAAGTACACGGATATTCTTCGTATCCCCAATAACTTTGCATCTCCAGCATCTCAGTCAATTCAGAATGAAATTATTGATCTTTCCAATACAATTGCAGATATCCTTGCTCCAACTGGACAAAGATATCGCGATGCTGGTAACCAGATCTGGAAGAATAGAGACTACATCGCTCAAGAAGTTGTTGGTTGGCTGAATGCCAAGTATCAAGCAACTATCAACGGTACGGAATATGATTTCCTGGTAATCCCTGGATTTAACGGCGATGCAGTATGTGCTAGAGATATCAAGCAATACATTCTTCCTGCGGTTATTACTGATCTTCTGACTGGTGGCAATTCTTCTACTCAGCGTGTTCTCGACTTCTATATTGGTAGCAATAATATTGTTACTCATGTTGAGAAAGAACTCAGCGCAATGCTGGACGCATTTGAGTTCACTAAGAAACTTGTACATCATGCAATCAACAATACACTTCTGTCGTTTGGTACAACCGCTTCGGAAATTGGTATTATCTCGGATCTCCAAGATGATTACTATGTCGCTCAGTATACTGAAATTCCCGCATATCGAGACACTACAATCACTGTAGACACTCAAGGTTATGAGTATCTGGATCCAACAAAGAACCAGATGATTGATGCTGCAAATCTTCTGGAAGCAAACAAAGAATTGATTGCTAAGGAAGCAGTATATACCATGAATGATCTCTCCAAGTATCTTGACCTTGAGATTCCCAATGGTCCAGATAAGTGCGCTTCTGATGTGATGGGTGTTATTGATGCGATCATCCATGATCTCAGACTCGGTGGCAATTCTGCAACTTGGGATGCTGCGAAACTGTATCTGAATCCAGAAGATGAAAGTCTTCTGCATATTGAGAATGAAGCTGAAGCTGCAATCGACACTTACAAGATTGCTTCTGAACTTTGTATTCTTGCGATCAGAAACGGTCTCGGTAGAGATAATCTTTACATCTATAATGAAGAAGAAGGTGGCGCCACTGTTCCTGGTGGTATCGGAACTTCTTCTCTCGATGCTGTTGATGTTGAGACTTATGAGCGCAATGCAGTTGATGATCGTTTTATTGACGCTTCCCACATTATCGAGAGAAACACTCGTCTAATTGCTGAAGAAGCAGTATATCTGGGTCAGCAACAGTTCCCTGGTCTTTCTATTCCTGGCGGGGCAATCAATTGCGTTCATGACGTAACTGATGTTCTTCAGGCGATGGTATGGAACCTCCGTTATGGTGGAAACAATAAGGTCTTCCGTGCTGCTGAGTTCTATGTAAACAATAGCAATCTCCAGCACATTGCAACTCAGTCTACAGAATCCATTTGGATTTTTGAGAAGGCAAGAGATCTTGCAATCGAGGTTATGAGAGGTAATACTCTCACGATCCAAGGTTCGCATGGTTATACGCAGAAGTTCTATCTTGATTTGGATTTCTATCCATACAATCAAGGTGGTTACACAGTAACTCAAGATACTGTTACAAACTGCCAGAATGTTGCTGACGCGATTAGCAACTTGATTGGAATTGTTACTGATACGATTACCACTCCCACAAATATTGAGGATGGTACTATCACAAAAACACTGCCAAATATTTGGCCAATCAAGTACACTCCCGAAATGGCAGTTCGTGATGTCACTATCACTTATGATAGTGCTGCTGCTGATTGGAACCAAACATGCCCTCAAGTTGCATCTACAATCGAAACACTGTTTGATATTGTCACAAATACCATTAGTGAAGCAGCTGCTGGCAATCCCAGCCATCTGACTACAGTTACTCGTGAAACACCATGGAATAGTAATACTGAATATCAGTATTATACTTGCTACAATGTTACAACTGCAGCAGAAGCACTGTTTGATCTAATGATCGACACGATTGGTGGTGGTTCTTACTCCGATCGCAAGTGTGCTAGACACATTCTGTTTAATAAGCAAGCGATCTCAGCCAAGTCATTTGAGAGAACATCTACTCAATATCCTGGAACTGGAGCAACTATTGATTTTGCCGATCCCATCCTGGACGGTCTGATTTATGATCTCAATACTGGTGGTAACCAGGGTATGCTCAAGGTTGTTAACTCTTGGTTTGATGGAGAAGGCAACTTCATTGCCTTTGAGGGTGTCACAAGACAGCATCTTCTGTTCTATGTAACTCGCATTCGTGAGTATGTTAAGCGTGCTCTCTATGATAACAATAATGCTGCTCAGTGGAATGGATATGACTTGTATCAAGATGAAACTCTGACTGCTGCCATTAACAACAGATTTGAGTATGAAGAGGAGTCTTCGGAATTTAGAATTGACAGCTCCCTCAATCTTGCATACTTTGCTCTGAGCAGATCTAAGGCACCAAGCACAAACTTTGTAACTTATATCAATAATACAGACGTTCAGAATTTGACCAATCTGTATGACGAAGGTGAAGACTACAACACAGATCCTGAACTTATTCTGCTCACCCCAACTATCGAAGTTGGGTTTGAGAGAAGAGAAAATGTTGTCCGCATCAACCGTCCAAACTTCTTCTCTCGCGGTGATATTCTTCAGTATATTCCAGCTTCTGATGATATTGAGCAGAGTCTGCAAGATCAACAGTATTACTATGTTCTGAATGCACAACCTCAGTGGTTTGAGATTGCTCGCGAACTTCGCCATGATGCTAGATTCAGAGCCTTTGCTCTCGATACTGGTCTCACGGGTCAAATGATCCTACAGACAACCGTTCGTTCTGGTATCACTCGCACTTCCGCAGTATACGGCAATCCTGATATCGACACCCCAATCAGTGCTGGATTTAATCTTGCAGATATCCTCATTGGTACTGCATCTAATGCAAGATCTGAGGTTATCAGAACTAGAAATAATGAAGCTGAAATTATCAAAATTTATCAGAAGTTCTTCATTGATAATGCATCTGGTAGATTCACAAATGGCGAGATCGTACAGGTTCAGGGATCCCCCACGAACTATGGAACGATCCTACAAACATCTACATTAACTGGCGACCAAAGTGATCAGGGTTGGATTTATGTTGAGAATCTGAATGGGGTATTCTCCGACACAAACACTATTGAGGGCGTTGATAGTGGTATCACAGCAGATATTACTGGAACAAGCACAGAAAGAATTCTAATCAATGCAGACAGAGGTTCTTTCTCTGTCGGTGAGATGTTCTTTAACAAGAATAATGGTGCTGAAGCAGATATCACATCATATGAGAATTCTGCTGGTGCTCTGTTTGGAAATACTGGTGGTCGTATTCAGATTGATATTGAGACCATTGCCGACGACTTCCTCGATGGAGACATCATTTATGGTTCTATCACAGATCGTATTCTGAATATTGCAAACATCACAGCAACTGGTTTCAGAGATATCGAGCTCAACCAATTCATTCATGCCGAAAAGACAATCGAATGTGATGTTACTGATGTTGTGAGAGATGGTGGTTATACTGGTTCGTTCCAGAAGGGCGATCTTGTATATCTCCTTAGCGGTACTGTTCCCAAAATTCCTGGATGGACTGCAGTTGTTACCGATTACTTCGATGACACTCAGAATACTGGAACTCATAAAATCTGGATTGCCAACCTTCAGCCATATGGCTCGGCAGCAGATGGCACTACAACTACAGATCCAAATGAACTGGTTTCTGGTGGCACAGCTCTTGGTAAGTTTGAGAACCTGAATAATTTCCCTGTTATTCTCGCAAATATTAATAATGTAACAGTAACCGAATACTCTTCCTACGGTCGCATCGCTGGTAAGCAAATCAGTGGTGATACTGGAAGAATTTGGCTGGAAGATGTTAATGGCGAATTCCCATCAAACCTCACAATCAGATCTGATTATGGTTGGTATGCTGGTGTAACTCAGTCTAAGGGTCTGCTTGGACGCTGTGATAGATTCTTCCGTGGATTTGACGGTGTACAAACTGACTTTAAGCTGACAGTTAATAATGGCGAAGCATACTTCCCAGATCCAGCTGGTCACCTCTTGGTATTTGTTAACGGTGTTCTGCAGCCTCCTGGTGGCTCAAATGCATACTCTGCATTCTCCGACAGAATTCAGTTTACTGAACCACCCAGCATTGGATCTGAATTTATCGGTTACTATGTTGGTAAGCTCAGGCAACTTGATGATATTAGCTTTGAGTTCGACTCTCTCCGCTCCTCGTTTAACCTGAGATACCTTGGTGGTTTCTACTCCTTGACACTGACAGAGGGTGTTTCCTCCAACACAATTCTCCCAGAAAATAACATTATCGTTTCTCTGAATGGTGTCATTCAGGAGCCTGGAGTTGGCTACCAGCTTGTCGGTTCTAGAATCATCTTTGCTGAGATTCCTCGTGCTGGATCTACATTCGTTGCGTTCTCCTACATTGGTTCGGACGCAGACGTTATCGCAGCAACAGTTGTACCTCCCATCGAGGCGGGTGATGTTCTGCAAATCGAAGGTGAAAGTGACGAGCGTGAGGTTGCTCTCATCGAGTCTTCCAACTCTCTGATTACATTTGAGTATACTGGAACTGTTAAGGGTCGCGGTGCTGAAGCAATTGCTGATATCGTTTCTGGAAAGCTGAACGGTGCAATCATCACATCTCCTGGAGATGGTTACACATCAAGACCAAATGTTGATGTAATTTCCGCATCTGGCTTCGATGCTCGAATTAGAGCACTGATGGGTATCTCCAGAATTGACGTTAAGAGTGCTGGTATCGGCTACAAGAAAGCTTCTGTCTCTGTAGAGACAGAAGTTCCCGATGATTATGTACCTCCTACTGGATCCGCAGTGAATGGTGGATTCGATGTATATGCAGGTGAAGCACTTGATCAGCAAGGCAATCCTATCATTATTGATGTTGGTTATATCGTGATTAGAAATCAACCTACTAACACCACGATCAACCAAGGCAATACCGCTGAATTCAGCATATCTGCAGACTTTATTATCAGTGGAACTAACGAAGTTGGATCTACTCCTCTGAATTATCAATGGCAGCGTAAGCAGTATGGTGAGACCGATTGGAATAACATTACGGGTGCAAATCAAGCAGTATACACAACTGGTCCTGCAACTCAGGCTGATGATGGTGACGAATATCGCGTCGCGATCACTGCTGCTGGAGCAACACCTGTATATTCCAACTCGATCATCTTTACAGTTCAGACTGGTGCAACCATTCTGACAGATTTTGATCCTACTCAGATCTTCCAATAAATAGATAAAAAGTCCAATGACAGCAACTGCTGAATTTAATCCCGCGACTAAGATCATTATCGTAGAAGGAGATGGGCTCCCAGATCCCATCTCCTACGGTACTTTTCCAAATGCCAGTAACCCAAATTTGGTTACTGAGCAAGACTTTAGGCATGATTTTTATTATCGTGGTGGAACTTTTGGAGTTACTAGAACTTTTGACGACAATTCGTTCACACAGAATGGATATCTTATTCAGATTCCACTTTCAGTAAACGACAATTCACTTCTTGGAAATCAAATTGATACTGGGGATAGAGTTCTTTTCATATTTGATGGTGGAACAAGTGAAGAAAGAAGGCAAGTGTTTGTGTATACAGGAACAACGCAAACCACAACAGCTGGTCAATTTTGGAGAGCAAGTGATCAATACTTAGAGCTTATTGTTGAGTATACAAGAACAGAATACTCTGGAACTTATGTTTATTATGATCAGCGCAATGCTAGAAATGAAATTCCATTAGGTGCTATTGGTGTTGCTGCTAACGGTGTTGTTTTCTACAATCCCAGTAGTGGTGATGTTGGCAACCCTCCAGCTGGATTTAGTTGGAATTCACATTATGAAGAATCTCCAATAAATTTTGGAGATGATGCTTGTGGTGGAAACCCAGAATCGTCAGGACAGTATCACTACAATGATACAAATTTTATTGATTGTTGGAAGCAAAACAATATAATTGCTTCATATAATGATTATTATGGTCTCACACAATACAATGGAGATAATCTGAGGCATCCAGATGGTCATTCCAAAATTCTAGGAATTGCTTTTGATGGATTTCCAATTTACGGACCTTATTGTTATGAAGATCCTTGGGTTAATACATCAAATATTATTCTTGCAAGTAGTTCTTACAGAATTAGATCAGAAGAAGTTCCTGGAAGACCAGCATACGGATCAACACTACAAAACCCACCAGCAGGCTCTTTGATAGAGGATTGGGAATATAGTGAAGGGTTAGGTAATCTAGATTATCATAATGGTAGACATTGTGTGACACCAGAATATCCTAATGGAACTTATGCTTATTTTCTATCCACAGAACTGGGATCGGAAGATGAGTTGATCCCAGTGTTTCCCTACATTATGGGATCAACCTCTAGAGAGATTCTAGATCAGCCATTTAACAATGGAGCAGCAACACCCCCACCCCCACCAACAGACGGAGGCGGAGAAGTCATTCCCCCAACAATTAGGATTACATTGCAACCACAAAACGCAACAACTCCTATTGGGGAAACTGTGTCATTTACAACTCTTGCATCTATCTCACCCGAAGATGGACCAAAGAGATATCAATGGTATAGATCTACTGATGGTGGATTTACATATGCAACAATTAATGGCGCAACTTCCAATACTTTAGAATTTACTGCTCTTGCATACATGTCTGGTTACAGGTATAAGTGCACAGTCAGTGGTCCTATTGGTGCAACACCAGCACAAAATTCTCCATTGGAAAGTGATGTTGTGGTATTAACTGTTACTGGTATTGGCTCTGGGCAACAGGCGGAAGACTTCTCTTCCACCAGTCTCAGATTTGATACTACTGGCGTCTCCTTTGACGCAACATAAATAGAACTGTAAAAATCTAAAGGACTATGGCAAAGCAGCTAGTCGGTATTGGATCTTCGGCAAATGATGGGACAGGTGATAGTCTTAGAGACGGTGCCATTAAGTATAACTCAAATTTTGATGAGCTCTATGACCGTCTAGGTAATAGCACTGATATCTTGTTTGATATTGGTCCTGGCATTACTGATGGTCAGGTACTGAAGTGGTCATCTTCCCCAACCCCAGCTTTTCGCGGTGGAGATCTTGATTCTCTGACTGGCAATCTTGATACTAATGGCAATCAGATCGTGTCTGATGCCACAGACGACTTGATTTTTCACCAGACTGGAACTGGTGATATTAAGTTGTGGGCTGGAGGAACTGGCTCTGCATACACTTATATTGATGGTGATGATGGTTACCTAAAGTGGTATGCACCATATGATACTTTTGGAGACCTTCCTCCAGCGTCTGTACACCACGGCATGTTTGCTCATGTGCACGAAACTGGAAAGGGTTATTTTGCGCATAATGCAACGTGGATCAAGCTTGTAGATGAAAACGACAGTATCAATGCTCTGTCTGACGTTGATACTACCGTGGGTGGTGGACCTGCTGATGGGCAAGTCTTAAAGTGGAATGCTACAAATCAAGCATGGCAGCCTGCCAATGATTCCACAACAACTAATGGTGGAGATCCCGTCACACCAAATCTTTTTGAGACAGTTACTGCAGACACTGGTAGCACAACAGCAAGTGCTCCCAATGACACTCTGAATATTGTTGGTGGAACTAATATCTCCACTTCTTTATCTGGTGATACACTGACAATCACCATGACTGGCTCTCTGGGCGATCCAGATCAAAACGTATTTACAACTTTTGGTGCTGACAATGGTCAAACATCAGCAACCATTACCACAGACTCACTAGATTTTCTTGGTGGTACTGGTATTAGCACTAATCTAAATGCAGGTGCTATTACTATTACAAATACATCCCCAAACATTGTTCAGGATGTTCTGAAGACAGTTGCTGGTGATACTGGTTCTTATACTGCAACTACAGATTCGGATACCTTTACGATTGCTGGTGGATCTGGTCTGACTACATCTGTAGTTGGAAGCACTCTTACAATCAATGCTGACAGCACTATTACGCTTCCATCTGGTACAGAAGGTCATTCACTCCTTTATGATGGAACTGAGTATACAACAACACCTTCTCCAACTCTGTATTATTCTGTAACTGCAAATGGATCAACTGCGTACAGATTTACTGGACCTGGAATAGACTCTGCAACTGATGGACCTACTTTCTATGTGTATAGAGGGTTTACATACAAATTTAATAACACAACGGGCGGCTCTCACCCATTTGAGATTAGATTTAGCGACGGTGGAGCTCCAGTTACTGCTGGTGTGAGTGGTTCTTCCTCTGGAACCACAACATACACAGTTCCTATGACTCTGACTCCAGGAACTACTTATGTATATCAATGCACTATCCATGCAGGAATGATCGGTAATATCGTAGTGGTCTAATGGCAAGAATAGTACCTGGAAGCGGCGCAGTAATCGAACCAGTTTTTAACAGCGTATTTGGTGTTAAAGATATCATCGTTATAGATGGTGGTTCTGGTTATGACAAAAATGATCCACCTAGGCTCACTGTCTCTAATGCTGGAACTCCCATTAGAGACGCAGTTTTGCGTCCAGTAATCGGTAATAATGGAGAGATTCTTTCTGTTGATGTTATCGATCCAGGTGAAGGGTACGATCCTCTTCGTCTGATTATCGAAAGCGATGATACAGATATTATTGAGGCAGATGCTCAAATCTATCTAAATCAAGATGGATCTGTGTCTTTCCTACAAGTAACACAGCCTGGAGATGGTTATTTTAGTGCTAGCGCAAGACTGGAAGGTGGTGGCGGTTCTGGGGCAGAACTTGTTCCCGTAACAGGTGGTGTTACTGGTTTAACTATCGAGTCCACTGGTAGAAATTATGATTCTGATGATGTCACATTAGTTATCAGTGGAGGTGGTGGCCAGGGCGCAACTGGTGTTGCATCTGTCAACACATTTGGTCAAATTAGCAACATCAGAGTAACAAATGAAGGTGAATTCTTTGAGACTCCACCTCTGATTCAGATTATTGGTGGTGGTGGCTCTGGTGCAGAGGCAGAAGCTATCATTGAGCTAGGTAGAATCAAAGAAATAAAACTTCTCAATCCTGGTGGTGGTTACACTTCCCAACCACAAGTAATCTTCACCAGAGATACTAATCTCATTCGTACCCAAAGAAATAGAACTTCTTTGGTTTCTACGCTCTTTAATTTGACAGGTCTTATCCGAGATGCTGGCCCTTCAGACACAACTCTTTATGTAGAAACTACAAATGCATTCCCTGGATCTGGCAAGTTTCAGATTGGTAAGGAGATTATCAGGTACACAGGCAAAACTCCAATTAGCTTCACTGGCTGCTCTAGAGGTATTAACTTCAGATATGACCAGCGCGTTATTCTAGATAATCTTGCAGATAATGAAAATGGCATCTCCAGTTATTCATTTACAGTTTCGGATCGTCTTAGAAGAGTAGAAGAGGACAAATCCAATAAAGTTGCAATTGTATACGATTGGAGACCAGAAACCAGAGAGCTTTTCTTAACTTTTCAGGTAGATGAACTTGCATTTATTGATGGCGGTCGTGCAAATGAAAAGACCGCAGTAATCCAGTTTATTGCTGGTGTTGCTGGATCTAGTGGGACTGGCGTATCACCTCACGTTTTGATTGAGTCTGAAGGATCGAGAATATATGTTTTTGAGGATCCTATCAGCATACTACAAGATTTTACATTTGAGGATAATGATGAACTAGATGGTGAAGGTGATGGAATCATTGACCTTGTAAATATTGGTACAGACTTTGAGAATGAAATCAATCTTGATGGTGGTATTGCATCATCTCTCTATGGTATCGAGGAAACTGTAGGGGGTCAAAACACCACACTCTTCCAACAGGGAGATCAAATCTATGACTCAAACCTTGTTCCCCTGGTTGCAACTGTACAGTCAGCAGGACAACTGGGAGATGGTATCGAGCATGTAGCAACTTCCACTTTCATCCTTAAGAATTGGAACAATACGTTTTTCGTTCAGGGTGAACAAGTAGTTGGTAGTTCTACTGGAGTTTCTGGAACTGTCGTCTCATTCAGCAATGAGTGGGATGGTGTTGGTGATTATGTGGTTCTCGTACTCGAAAATCTAACGAACAACGAACTGGAGTATAAGTTTACATCAGCTGATACACTCAATGGTCAAAGTTCTGGCGCATCTGCAGAGTTCTTGAGACAAGAATTCACTAATATCGTCAGAAACGAACCCGAATAAACATCATAAATAAAAGGAAGGTAGTAACTAAGCAATGGCACTTCTTACGGACCAATTTAGAATTTTTACTGCCAAGAGGTTTATCAAATCTCTTGAGGGTGCCGTACCCACGCAGTCTGATTTGGAAGCAGGAGCTTCTAGAGATCGTCTTTATGTGTTTATTGGCCGCCCACAAGAGTGGGATAATGAGAGTGCCCCTCCAACGCCAGTAGATTCTCTCCAAGAGTTCTCCGACATTTATGATGATATGATTTCTATGAAGCGTGTTCTCGCTAATGACACGATTCAGGTAATTCGTCGTATTGACTGGACTCCCCCAGAGCAGACTACTGGTGGTTTGGGCTATGTCTATGACATGTATCGTCATGACTACTCTTCCACAAAAACTGCATCGTCTGGTGCTACCAAATTGTATGATGCGGATTTTTATGTGGTAAATTCACAGTATCAGGTGTATAAGTGCATCTATAATGGCACCTCCCCATCTGATCCTAACGGTAAGCCATCTACCATCGAACCAACAGGAACATCAACTTCCATCATCACAACTGCAGATGGATATCGCTGGAAGTACCTGTATACAATCCCTGTCGGTCAGGTTCTGAAGTTCTTCTCAAACGACTACATGCCTGTTCTCAGCGACGTTGCAGTTACTAGCGACGCTGTTGGTGGTGAGATTGATACTGTAGTTATCCAAGCTTCTGGCACTGGCTACAATAATGGTACATACGAAAACGTACCCATCAAAGGTGATGGTGTTGGTGGTCGTGTTTCCCTTGTTGTCGATGGTGGTAAAGTTGTTAATGCAACTGTAACCTCTGGTGGTTCTGGTTATACCTTCGGTAAAATTATCATCGACGAAGTGAACGGTATTGGCGCTGGTACTGGTACTGGCGCATCGATCGATGTCATCATTCCCCCCGAAAATGGTCATGGTTCTGAACCCGACAAAGAGCTTGGGGGATATCGTGTGATGATTAACACTAAGTTTACATATGATGAAGGCTCTGGCGATTTCCCGACAGATAACGATTATCGCCGCATTGGTCTTGTTATCAATCCTAACAGATTTGGCACAACAGAACTCACTTCGGCGGTTACTCTGTCTGCAACTAGGGCTGTAATTTTCTCTCCAACTTTTACTGGCCAGTTCCAGACGGATGAAATTATCACACAGTCTAGAACTGTCGGCGGTCAGCAAGTTACAGCTCGTGGACGTGTAATCTCTTGGAATGATACCACAAAAGTTCTGAAGTATTATCAAAATAGAATTGATGGTGTGTTCCCAGAAATCACTGGTAATCTGGTTGAGTTTGAGGGTGGTAACCCAATTGTAGGCTCCACATCAGGCACATCTGCCGACCCCGATATCAACTTCCCAATCATTTCTGGTATTTCTACTCGTGTTATTAACAACACTGAGTATGACCTTGGTATGGCATTTACTAATGGATATGCAAAACCAGAGGTAGAACCTAACTCTGGAGAAATCATCTACATAGATAACAGAGGCGCAATTTCTCGCGCTGGTGACCAAATCGAGGATATCAAAATCGTAATCGAGTTCTAAGATGCCCCAGAATACTAACCTTAACATTTCCCCTTATTTCGACGATTTCGATAAGGACAAGAATTTCTATAGAGTTCTCTTTAGACCTGGATTTCCAATTCAGGCTAGAGAACTTACTACCATGCAATCGATTCTGCAGAACCAGATCGAATCTATGGGTCAGCACCTGTTTAAGGAAGGTGCAATGGTCATCCCTGGCCAAATCGGTTACGACAGGTATGTTGACTGTGTTTTGCTGCAACAATCTTTCCTTGGTGTAGATGTTGAGACTTATCGTCAGCAGCTTACAGGGAGAATTATCGAGGGTCTTACTACTGGCATTAAAGCTAAGATCATCTATTCTATTCCCGCAACAGAATCTACTCGTGGTTATATTACACTGTATCTGAAATATTTTGAGTCTGGAGACACTGTATCTAATTCTGAAATTAAGAGATTCCAGAACAATGAGCAACTGATTGCAGAGAACGAAATTACATTTGGCAATACTCTGATTGAGGTCGGATCACCTTTTGCACAACTACTCCCAGTTAATGCAGCTGCTGTCGGATCCACGGCATATATTAACGAAGGTGTCTATTTCATTAGAGGCCATTTTGTTGACGTGCCTTCTTCTTACATCATTCTGGATCAATACGGTAGTAATCCATCTTACCGTGTTGGCTTTGATGTATCTGAGTCTATCATCACACCAGAAGACGATCCATCTCTGACAGATAATGCGATTGGTTCTTCTAACTATACTGCTCCTGGTGGCCACCGTCTGAGAATTAAAACCACTCTGGTCAAGAAGCCTTTAGGTGATGATACAGATAACAACTTCATCGAACTTCTCAGAATTAACAATGCTAAAGTTGAGCAGTTTGTTAATAGAACTGAGTACAATGAAATCGAAAGAACTGCCGCTCTGAGAACATTTGAGACTAATGGCGATTATGTCGTCAAACAGTTTGATGTTCGACCAAGGGAACATCTCAACGATTTCTTTAATAATGGTGTGTATTCTGCTGGTACAGTATCTAGAGATGGCAATATTGCTTCTGAAGATTATGCCATTCTGGAAGTTGGTCCTGGCGTCGGTTATGTAAAGGGGTATAGACAAGAGACTCTATCAACAACATATGTTGATGCTCCCAAGACCAGGACATTCGTAGGAAAGCAGAATCAGATTGTTCCTGTAGAACTTTCTCAATCTACAGAAATTTACGATATCTGGGGTTGGCCTAGAATTTCTGGTGAAGGTGTATCAAACTGCTATCAGATTATCGAACTTCGTGATGATTGGTCTGGTACTGGACCATCTTCGTCTGTCCAGGGTAATATCATCGGTAAGGCAAGAACACTTCAGCTAGAAGTTGACGGTAGTAGATACCGCTTGTACATGTTTGATGTGCAAATGTTTACTGCTATTAACTTCGCTAGCAGCCAAACACTTAATGCAGGTGAAGTTATTGTTGGTCGTCAGTCTGGCGCTAGAGGTTTTGTTTACGCCGCATCTGGTGACAATGCATTGCTTAGTGAAGTATCTGGCGAATTCCAAATTGGTGAAGTTGTAGAGAGAGACGGTAGAGTTCTTGACGTAGTTGATGCTGTTTGGAAATATGACCAATCGGATGCTAGATCGGTGGTTGGTAGGGCGTCGCCAACAGATAACACAGTAGTCTTTACTGCATCTATTGCACTCACCAAGGCAGAAGCAATTCCTGGCGTGACAATCACTGTCGATCAAGCTGGCACTCAGACAGTAAGTGGTTTTGGCACTAGCTTCTCAACTTCTCTTCGTCCTGGCGAAGTTGTAACTACAACTTCTACCGACTTTAAGGGAACCAATTCTTTGAGAATTACTCGTATTGATGCAGCGAATATTGGCTATAGCATCTCCAATAAGAAAGATGCTGGCACACCTGTAATCTTTAATTTTAGTGAACAGACTGCTACTCTTGATGTATCAAGAACAAAAGGTACTGTTCCTGACGGTGAATATCCATCTGCACAGTTTGTTCGTCTGCGTCCAATTTTCACTAAGAAAACAACCCAAAACGGCGAACTTGCTATAGACATGCCTAGAGAGGCAATTAAGTCTGTCAGCGATGAATCGTTTGTTGTATTTAAGACATTTGCAAACAAGCAAATCACTTCTGGTGACGTAACATTTACGCTTCCAGAAAATGAACAGTTCACTGCTCTTGATACCGAGAACTATATTCTAACCATCACTCAAGGCTCTAACACCAATACTGGTTATGGTTGGACACCTGGAACCAATATTGATATTGAGCTTGAGTCTGAAAAACTCAATCCAACCATCTCAGTTTCTTTTGGTGCTAATAGACAATCTCTGCAGATTTCTGGTCTTAATGATGGTACTGGTGGTAGTGCAAATATCTCTCAGGTGACTCTGACAGCTGCTGTCTCGATCAACAGCGTTTCCAAGAAGATCAAGACTGCTGCGAAAATGAGAGTCATGAAGGTTGTTCGCACCAGAAACCAGACTGATGTGACTAATTATGGTCTGGCATATGGCAATCTCTACGGCACTCGTATTGAGGATGAAGAGATTTCATTCGCACTTAATGATGTATATAAGGTTCATGCCGTATATGAATCGAATGACGATAATGAAGCACAAATTCCTTATGTGATTCTGACAGAAAACGTCTTTTTTGATAATGGTTCTATTGTTGTGGGTAGGACAAGTGGTGCTCGTGCAAGAGTAGTTTCTTTTAACTCAAATAACCTGCGTCTTTATGTAGTACCAGTAAGTTCCGAATTCTTTAACCTCGGCGAAACCATCGATGGTGTTGATGATGCAGATAATCCCCTCGTAGCGGTTATTGATGACGCTGATGGTTCTCTGAATAGAGGTTCTAGAAACATCACAGCAAGTTTTGAGTTGGATACCAATCAAACTTCTTTCTATTATGGCGTTTCTACCCTGGTCAGAAAGAAGAATACTCCCGAACCCCGTAGAAAACTTGCGGTCGTATTTGACTACTTCATTCACGAAGCATCTGGTGATTACTTCTCCAATCAGTCGTATTCTGGTATCAGATATTCTGAGATTCCTAGAATCATAGGCGACAATAACACCAGATATTTGGCAGACACCCTCGACTTCAGACCTGCTGTAGGTGAGCTTGCATCTGGTTCTGGTACTGTGGAGCAGCCATACTTTACCAATTGTATTTCTCTTGACTTCGATTCTCGTGTGTTTACTAGCACAGGTGGTGCTGGTGGCTCGACTATCTTTAATATCCCCAAGGTAGAAGAAGAGATTCGTCTTGACTATGAATACTATCTTGCTCGTAGAGATAAACTGTTTATGACTCATACAGGTCTGTTAGATCTGGTAATGGGAGTCCCCGCAGAGACCCCAACTCTCCCCGAAAACATCGATAATGCGATGTTGTTAGCAACTATTACATATAGACCATATGTCTATGATGTAAATGAAGACATTTATATCGAACTGCATCAGCAGCGCAGATATACCATGGAAGATATTGGTCAGATCGAATCGCGTCTGAGAACTATCGAGTATTATACTACTCTATCCCTGCTGGAAAATGATGCACTAAATGTAAAAGCATATGATGCAGATGGGTTTGATAGACTGAAGAATGGTATCCTTGTTGATGACTTCACAGACCATAGCTCTTCTGCAACAAATAATATCGATTACAAAGCGTCTATTGATATCAATGGTGGTATTTGTAGACCATCGCACTTCACAACTAACGTTGCGCTGGAACTAAATGAAAGTGAGTCTACAAATATTCAGAAGTATCCTGCAAATATTCTAACACTTCCTTATGAAGAAATTGATGTAATTAGCCAACCTTATGCATCACGCCAAGAAAACGTAAACCCATTTAATGTGTTTACGTTTATTGGTAGGGTTGATCTTGTTCCTACATCTGACGACTGGACTGATACAACTCGTGCTCCCGCTCGTGTCGTCAACATTGAGGGCGACTTTGAGGCAACTCGACAAAGGCTAAATGCAAATAACCAAGGTTTTGCTCCTATTCAGTGGAATGCTTGGCAGACAACTTGGCAAGGAACCAGAAGAGAAGGTGGAGCTTGGTGGTGGGGCGGCTGGCAAAGAGTTACAACTACAACTCGCCAAACTCGTACTGGTCTCAGGACAAGAGTAGTTTCCAGAATTGACAATCAGTCACTGGGAGATCGTATTATCAGTTCTTCTTTTGTTCCTTGGATTCGTTCTAGAAACATTGGCTTTACTGCAGTAAGACTTAAGCCAAAAACTAGAATGTTTGCATTCTTTGATGGTGATAAGATTTCTCAGTACATCACGCCAAAACTGATCGAACTTGTCAAGAACTCTTCTGAAGATCCCAGAACAAACGAAACTCCTTTTATCATCGGAGAAACTGTTGTTGGCACCACATCTGGTGCAAGACTTAAAGTTGTTGCTCCTAATGATGGTTCTGCAACTAATCCATATGCTACAGCTAGCGAAAATCTTCCAGATTCTTACGCATCTCAAACCCCAGTTCTAAACATCGATATTGATGCGATGGCAAGAACTGTCTCTTCAGATTTCTTTGGAAATATAAGAGTGGGTGAAATTCTCCTTGGCCAAACATCTGGTGCGAGAGCAATTGTAAAGGATCGCCGCATCGTTACAAACCAACTCGGCACTGTACAAGGCACTTTCTTTATTCCAAACCCACAAAATGATTCTAATCCAAGATGGGCAACTGGAACCAGAGTGTTTAGACTCACTGCGCTTGAGGATGATAGTAGACTTCCTGGAAGTGTTGACTCTTCAGGTGAAGCTCAGTATCAAGCAAGGGGTATTCTTAATACTCTGCAAGAAAATATTCTTGCGGTTCGTAATGCAGAGCTTGTTAGAGATACAGTTTCGCAAAACAGAGTTATTAGAAATGTTAGACAATGGAGCTGGGTTAACAACTGGGGTGACCCTCTGGCGCAATCTTTCCAGCTGGAAGAAGAAACTGGAGTATTTGTTACATCTGTTGATGTATTCTTTGCGACAAAAGATACTAATATTCCAATTTCTATGCATATCAGACCAATGGAAAATGGTTTCCCAACCAAAGCTGTTCTTCCTTTCTCTGATGTGACTTTAACACCTAGTGAAGTTGATGTTTCGGAAAATGCATCTATTGCAACTAGATTCACATTTGCGGCTCCCGTTTACCTCCAACCAAATCTAGAATATTGCTTTGTTCTGTTCTCGGACTCTAATGAATATAGAGTATGGATTTCTAGGATGGGTGATATCGATATCACTGGTACTAGAACTATTTCCGATCAACCCTATGCTGGTGTTCTATTTAAGTCTCAGAATGCTTCGACATGGAGTCCAGATCAGTACGAAGATCTGAAGTTTACTTTGCGACGCGCATCTTTCGATACTTCCGTAACTGCAAGAGCCGTATTTAACAATGCTAAGCTTGGTTTGGCGAATCAGGGTATTCTGTCTCTGATTAATAATCCTATCACAACAATCAAACCTAAGCAAATTCTCACTCTCCCTGTGGATACTTCGTACAACTTTACGGTTGGTGCACGAATTGTTCAGACACCATCAAATGCTGAGGCAACTATTCTTGAGTTTGATGCAACTGCAAATCCACAGACTCTTTTGATTACAGATATTGTTGGCACATTTGCTCAAGGCTTTATCGATGGTCAAGGTGATCCTTTCCAAAGTCTGAAGTCTTCTCAGTCTACCGTCACTCTGGTTATGTCCACAGTGAATAATGGTGATTTTGCTCCTGGCGATGTTATCACTGGCTCCTCTTCTGGTGCTACCGCTGTTGTAACAAACTACGATAACATCACGCAAACGATTACAGCGAATTACGTTGATAGTCAGTTTGATGCTGCAAACGATACGATTACAGAGCCTGGAGGTGTTTCTGGCACAATCTCAAGTGCAACTTACAGTGGAGACTCTTTCACCGCATATCCAACTCTTACCCCACAGGCAAGAACAACGGATAAGAAGATTCATGTCTTCCATCCTAACCACGGTATGCACAGTAGAGCAAATAATGTGGAAATTAAAGGCGTTGAGTCCGAGATTCCCCCAACTATTCTGACATCTACTCTTTCTTCGACTGCTACTTCGATTAGTGTTCAGGACGCTTCTGCATTCCACACTATTATTAATGGATCTAGTATCAATGCCACAAATCCTGGCTATCTTAAAATTATTCCTGCAGAATATATAAGAGACAATACCGCTATCCCTGGTTCAGATTCTTCCACTGAGGCATATAACAACTGGGACACCCCTCACGAAATCATTGCATACAGTGCTATTAACGCAACTGGTAATACAATTACTGTCGCAACTTCTGGTAGGGGTATGGATGGTACTGCACCACAAGAGTGGCCTGCAGGATCTCAAGTGCAATGTTATAACCTCGATGGTATTCCACTGACAGAGATTAACAAAGTCCATACTGCTCTTGATGATCCCACTCTCGATTCATACACATTAACTACAACTTCTGTAGCAAATGTTGGTATTCGTTCTGGTGGTGCTGGTGTGACAGCAACTCAAAATATTCCATTTGAGACCATTACACCTTCTGTCCATGCAGTAGACTTCCCAGAAACTAACATTTCTGTAACAGCCAATACAACCTCTGGCACTTCTATTGGTGATAGTGGAAACGTTGTGGATCAAGCATCCTTTATTAATAATGGTTCTTACGATGAAGTCCAACTTGGTCAGTCAAATATTTTTGACAATCCAAGAATTATTTGCTCCCAGATCAATGAAGATAATAAGCTTGAGGGTAGAAAGTCCTTCAGTATGAGAGTTGATTATGGTAGTGAAGATGAAAGACTCACACCTGTAATCGATTTGGATAGAATCTCTTTGGTAACGACTTCCAATAGAATCAACCGTTGGCCTGGTGGTGCTCAAGTTCTCGGTCTGCAGTCTGAGATCGATCCAACCTCTGATGTATCTCTTCTCCCATCTGGAGATCAGAATGAGGCTGTGTACATTACCAGAGTTGTTAGACTCGCAAATACATCCAGATCTATCAAAGTTTATTATTCCGCTAGAAGATTTGGCGATGCTAATGTAGCAGTTTACTACAGAATCCAAAAGCCTGGTGATGAGAAGCCTATCGAACAGTTAGGATACACACTTATTCCAACACCAGATACAGGTTCTACAACTACAATTGGTAGTGAAGAATATGAAGATTATGAATTTACGGTTGAGGGTCTGGAATTTACTTCATACCAAATCAAACTTGTTATGAAGTCTTCCAACCAAGCAAACGTTCCAATTATTAGAGATCTTCGCACTATCGCTTTCGCAACATAATGACACTACCATCGAAAAAAGAACTCATCCCCGTTGATGGGGATGAGTCCCTTTACAGAGACCCATCAAGCAATGCCATCATTATGAACAATGATGATGCATATGATAAATACATGCAGTCATATCTGGCTAGGCAGAAAAATAAAGAGCACATTGGTTCTTTACAAACACAGATTAATGGTCTAAAATCTGACATGGATCAGATTAAAGATCTGCTTTCGCAATTAGTAAATAAGGAGAATAGTTAATGCCCGCTGAAGTGAGTGAACAACAAAGCCCCGAAGAACTGCTGAAGGGGTTCCGTGATCGATATAATGCTATTGCAGAAGAAACTCGCAAACTGCAAGCAAAAATCAGAGAAAATGAAAACACAGCACTTAAACTGATGGGTGCTATTGAGACTCTGGAATATCTTTATCCTGTAGATAGCCCAGAGCAACCCCAACAAACAGAAGAAGAATGATTTTAGGGGACCTACTGGGTCCCCTTTTGTTTTAGCATAAATAAACAAAGAGACCTTTGTGCCACGCTAGCGTTAATATAAACAATGGCAAATAGAATTCAGCTAAGACGTGACGGTGCTCAGCAGTGGGCAAACGTCAACCCTATTCTTGCTCAGGGCGAGCTCGGTATCGAACTCGACACCTCGCGCATCAAAATTGGTGATGGTGTTACTCCTTGGAATTCCCTGAAGTAT